>Ga0181536_10000181_pt1 | contig 72715 bp, 69 predicted proteins | sample PEATcosm2014_Bin_41_FD_121105 | JGI IMG/M metagenome (GOLD analysis project Ga0181536, IMG submission 121105) | Peatland microbial communities from MTU Mesocosm Facility, Houghton, MI, USA - PEATcosm2014_Bin17_60_metaG | ecosystem: Environmental > Terrestrial > Soil > Wetlands > Peat | place...
ACCTGGCGCACCACGGGCAGCGTCTCGTGCACCCGGACGCGAACCAGATCGGCGCGCTGGCCCGGTGCGAGCCGTCCGCGGTCCCAGAGGCCGGCCAGTGCCGCGGGGCGCGCGGTGATCATCGCCACCGCCGCCGGCAACCCCACCAGGCCCTCCCGCGCGCAGCGGAACGCCGCCTCGATCAGCGCGGGCGGCACATAGTCGGAGGCGAATACGTCCACCCAGCCGGACCGTAACAAATCGGCCGCCGCGATATTCCCCGAATGCGAGCCGCCCCGCACCATATTCGGCGCCCCGGCGATTACATCCATCCCCGCCGCCTTCGCCGCCTCGGCTGCCTCCATGGTGACCGGGAACTCGCTGATGCGGATGCCGTCGCGGGCGTTTTCGGCGACTTCCTCGGCGGTGCGGTCGTCATGGCTCGCCAGGGCGATGCCGCGGCCGCGCACGCGGTCCAGTAACGTCCGGCGGTTCGGCTCCCGCACCCGCGCGCGCTGTTCCTGCAACTCGGCGATGCGCCGATCGACCGTCGCCTCGTCCAGGCCGCCGCGGCGGCGCAGGTTCCGGTAAAACTCCAGGTTCGCGTACTGCCCGACCCCTGGGCTGTGGTCCATCAGGCTGATCAGGCGCACCAGAGGATGCTCCGCGACCGATTCAAAGCAGGACAGCATGTCCAGCGCGGGAATTTCGCAGCGCAAATGCAGGTAGTGTTGCGACTTCAACAGCCCGGTGGGCGTCAACGCGTCCAGATCGGCGACACCGTCCCAGAAGGTTTGAATCCGTCCCGTATCGAACCCGAGATCGCCGAGGCACAGCGCATCCAGGATCGTGGTCACTCCGGCGGCGGCGCATTGCGCGTCATGCGCCACCATCGCCGAGCGCGACGGCCACCGCGCGAGGCTCCGCGGCAGCACCTGGCGCTCCAGATTGTCGGTGTGCACGTCAACCACGCCCGGAACCAGATAATCGCCGTCGAGATCGATCGCGCCAGGCAGGCCGGAGCGGCCCGGCGCGATGTCGGAGATCGTGTCGCCACGCATCACCAACGTGCCGGCCAGCGTCGCATCCGGCAGCACCAGCACGGCGTTGGTAAAAATCGTTTCGGGACTCATGCGGCCTCGCGGGTGGGCGCGACGGGAAACAACCGGTCGGCGATCTGGTCTCGCACGTCAAGGTCGTGACAAATGGCGACGATCGCCGTGCCGCGCGCCTTGGCATCCTGGATCATGCGCACGACGACCGCCCGGTTGTCCGCGTCGAGCGAGGCGGTGGGCTCGTCCAGCAACAAAATGGGGTGACCGGTGATGAAACCGCGCGCCAGGTTCACCCGCTGCTGTTCCCCGCCCGAGAATGTCGCCGGCGGAATGCCGTGCAACCGCCGCGGAATGTTCAGCGCCAGCAGCATGGCGGCGGCCTGGTCGCGCGCCTCATCGGGGGAGGGGCCGCGGCCGATCAGAGCCTCCGCCACGATGTCCAGCGCGGACACCCGCGGCACGACGCGCAAGAACTGGCTGACATAGGCCAGGGTATGGCGTCGGACGTCCAGGATCGCGCGCGGATCGGCGCTGGCGATGTCCACCGTCCGGCCCAGATGCCGGACCAGGATCCTGCCGGTGTCGGCGCGGTAATTGCCATACAGTGAGCGGAGCAAGGTGGATTTCCCGGCGCCCGAGGGCCCCGACAGCACCACGCACGTCCCGGCCTCGACGGACAGATCGACGCCGCCCAGGACGGGCAACCGCAGTCCGCCGCGCAGATGCAGGGTGAAACTTTTGGTCAGAGCCTCGGTGCGCAGCAGTGGTGCGTTCATTCGACGTTCTCCGCCCCTGTCATTGCGAGCGAAGCGAAGCAATCTCCGTGTCCCAACTGATGGAGATTGCTTCGCTTCGCTCGCAATGACAGGGGCTCCGCTCGCAATGACAGGGGCTTCGCTCGCGATGACGGGGGCCACATCATGCCTGCAACACCGAGCTGACCAGCAATTGCGTATAAGGATGCCGCGGATCGTCGAGCACCTGATCGGTCAGCCCGGTCTCCACCACGCGCCCGCGCTGCATGACCGCGATGCGATGCCCGAGCAACCGTGCCACCGCGATGTCATGCGTCACCAGCACGACCGCGACGCCCAGACGCGCGACCAGGGACCGGATCAGGTCCAGCAGGCGCGCCTGCACCGAAACATCCAGGCCGCCCGTCGGCTCGTCCATGAACACCAGCCGCGGATGCGTCACCAGCGTGCGTGCGATCTGCAACCGTTGCAGCATCCCGCCCGAGAATGTCCGCGGCAGATCATCGATCCGGTCCGCGTCGATCTCCACCTGTTCCAGCCAGTCCAGCGCCTGGGCGCGGATGTCGCCATAATGCCGCGCGCCCCGCGCCATCAGCCGTTCCCCCACGTTGCCGCCGGCGCTGACGTTCATGCGCAGACTGCGGCGCGGGTCCTGATGCACGAAGCCCCAATCGGACCGTTGCAGAGTCCGCAGCATCGGCGCCGGCATCGCATGCACGTCATGCGCCGCGCCGTCCGGATCGCGATACGTGACGATGCCGTCCTGGGGCCGCGATTGTCCCGACAGCACATTGAGCAAGGTGGTTTTGCCGGAACCGGACTCGCCCACGATCGCCAGGATCTCGCCGAGCCAGAGCTCGATGTCGACGTCGCGCAGCGCCGGAATGACGCCAAACGACAGCGTCAGCCCGCGCGCGGCGAGGATGGGATCGTCGGTCATGCCGCCTCCCGCCGCCGTTCGCAGTGATCGGTGTCGGAGCAGACGAACATTCGCCCGCCCTGATCATCGGTGATGACCTCGTCCTTGTAGGAGTCGGTCGCGCCGCACAGCCCGCACGCCTGATGCGCGTTGATCGGCCGGAACGGATGATCGTCGAAGTCGAGCGACCGCACCTCGGTCCAGGGCGGGATCGCGTAGATCCGTTTTTCCCGCCCGGCGCCGAACAGTTGCAACGCCGCCATCCGATCCATTTTCGGATTGTCGAACGCCGGAATCGGACTCGGCGACATCAGGTAACGATGGTTGACCATGACCGGGTAGTCATAGCTGATCGAAATCTGCCCGAGACGCGCCACGTCCTCATATAACTTCACATGCATCAGCCCGTAGTCGGCCAGCGAATGCATGCGTTTGGTCTCGACCCGGCTTGGCTCCAGGCGGTACAGTGGCTCCGGCTGCGGCACCTGGTAAACGATGATCTGGTCCTCGCGCAACGTTTCTTCGGGAATCCGGTGGCGGGTCTGGATGACGGTCGCCTCGGCGGTGTGCGTCGTGGTGCGAATCCCCGCCGTGCGCGCGAAGAAATGCCGGATCGAGACCGCGTTCGTCGTATCATCCGCGCCCTGATCGATTACCTTCAGCGTGTCGTCCGGTCCGAGCACCGCCGCGGTCACCTGAATGCCGCCGGTACCCCAACCATACGGCAACGGCATCTCGCGCGAGCCGAACGGCACCTGATGCCCAGGAATGGCGACCGCCTTCAACAGCGCGCGGCGGATCATGCGTTTCGTCTGCTCGTCCAGATAGGCGAAGTTGTAGCCTTTCATACGGACTGCCCTCGGGACCGACGCGTGTCGTTTGTCCTCGCGCCGGTGTGGCACGTTCGATTGAACGTCATGGCCCGGCTCGTCCGGGCCACCATTGTGCGGCGAGAGTTGGCCCGGACGAGCCGGGCCATGACGTTGAGGGGCGGTGCCGGGCGATGACCAGGGCGGGTGGGGCAGGCATCATTCCGCCGCCTCCCGCCGCTCGACCGCTTCGCGCAGGCGGCGGACGTTTTGCAGCTCGCTCTGGAAATCGACGTAGTGCGGCAGTTTCAGATGTTCAACGAAACCGGTGGCCTCGATGTTGTCGGAGTGATACAAAACGAACTCCGGGTTTTGCGCGGGTGCCGTGACGTCCTCGCCCAGTTCCTCGGCCCGCATGGCACGGTCGACGAGCGCCATGGACATGGCTTTGCGCTCGGAAAATCCGAAGACCAGGCCATAACCCCGGGTAAATTGCGGCGGCTGGGTTTTCGAGCCTTTGAACTGATTGACCATCTGGCATTCGGTCACGGTCAGGTCGCCAATATCGATCGCGAAACCAAGTTCCGGCGGTTCGATTTCGACCGAGACCTCGCCCATGCGGACCTCGCCGGCGAACGGATGACTACCGCCGTAACCGCGCTGCGTGGAGTAGCCCATCGCCAGCAAGAACCCCTCATCACCGCGCGCCAAGGCCTGCAGACGCACATCCCGGCCGGCGGGAAAACTCAGCGGCTCGCGGGTCAGATCGCCCGGTTCGGCGTCCATCGGACCGTCGGCTTCCAGCAAGCCTTCGCGGCCCAGGATATCGGGCACGCGGGGCAGGGGGGAGGGATCGGGCGCGGCACGGGGCGCGTCTGGCGGCGCCTGGTTCTCCGCCAGTTCGAAATCCAGTAGCCGGTGAGTGTAGTCATAGGTCGGGCCCAGGGTCTGACCACCCGGTAAATCTTTGAATATCGCGGAAATCCGCCGTGCCGCCCGCATCGTTCCGGTATCAACCGGACGTCCGTGGGCGAACCGCGGCAGCGTGGTGCGGTAGGCACGCAGCAGGAACGCGGCCTCGATCAGATCGCCCTGCGCCTGCTTGATCGCCAACGCCGCGAGGTCCGGATCGTACAACGATCCCTCGGCCATCACCCGGTCGATCGCGCGGCCGAGTTGCTCGCGGATCTGATCGATACCGAGTTCCGGGACGGCGGGATCGCCGCGGCGTTCCTCGGCGAGCCAGCTGTGCGCGTTGCGGATCGCGCGTTCGCCGCCTTTGACCGCGACATACGCCATGGCGTCAGGCCTCCTCGATCGCGACGGTGCGGGGGAGCGCGGTCAATTGGTCGCCCGCGCACAGGATCAGGTCGATGCCGCGTGGAAACAATGCATGGTTGCCGCGCCAGATCGATACGAAATCGCGCGGCAGGCCTTTGACGGTCAACACGGCGGCCTCGCGCAACCCGGGTCCGCTCAACCGGAACGCCGTGCCCATGTGGAACGAGTCCACCTCGCAAATGACGGTCGCGGAGGTTTCCGGCGCTTCGTGAGAGCCGGCCGGCAACCGCTTCGGATCCGGCAACGACAGAGCCAGCGCGAAGGCGCAGGCGGCGGGATCCGCCACGATTGGCGCGCCGCAATGAAATTCGATCCACCGCCGCGCGGTTCCGGCGTGCGGATCGAGCCACAGCGGTGTCTCATGATCCACCAGGGTCAGCAGGACCGCCGCCGCCGCGGTGCCCAGCGGAGACGGCGCCGTCACGCCCGTCACGCGCGCGATCCGTCCAGGATGCGCCATCGCGTCGAGCACGGCGCGGAAGCAGCGTTGTGCATCCGGAACGGGATCGGCGAAACCGGCTTCCAGGCCCGCGATCATGACCGCATGGTCCGCATGGCGAAGAATTCCACCCGCGTCGCCGCCGCTTTCTCGGCCCGCGTCAGCCGCTGTTCGCGCTGCGCCGCGGCCAACGGCTGGATCAACGAATCCCGCAATTCCTCGCGCGTGACCGGATCCTGCAACAGCGCGTCGGCGACGGCGGCGAGTTCCGCGCGCCGTTCGTCCCGGCCCGCGACATAGGCATGGCCGGCGAGGCCCGAACCCAATCGCACGGTGCAGCGTGTCACGGTCATTTCCCCGAGATTGAACGGCGCGCCGGAGCCGCCCGCGCGCCCGCGCACCATCACGAGACCGGTTTCCGGACCGCGCACGCGCGTCCAGGCTGGCAGGGGACCATTGCGCCGCAGCCCCGATTCGATCGCCTCGGCGGGCGCGCGGACCAGGACAGACATCCAGTGCTGCCGCGCGGCAGCCGCATCAGCCGTGGGATCCGGGGCGGAAACCGTGTCGTTCATGCCGATCCAGGGTTGTCTAGATGTCTGGATGTCTATACAGTTCGCCCATTGACGTCAACCGCCAATCAGCACAAGGCGCACCCCGATTGGATGACACCTTGATGAAGCCCGGGATAAAGCCCGGCCGGATGCGGACAAGCGGAAAGCATGCCGGCCCGGACGCCCCCGCGATCAGGAATCCGGCGGACGGCGGTCTGGCCGGCGCGCCGCGCCAGTCCGGCCTCACGCTATGGCGGCAGATTTCGGAAACGCTGCGCCAGGAAATCGGCGGCACGGACTATCCTCCCGGCGCTCGCCTGCCGACCGAGGCGGAATTGTCGGCCCGCTTCGCCGTCAATCGCCATACGGTTCGCCGCGCGCTGGAGGAACTCTCCCGCGGCGGCCTGATCCGCGTCGAGCAAGGCCGCGGTACCTTCGTCGCCGAGGACGTGCTGGACTACACCGTTGGCCCCCGCACCCGCTTTACCGAGTGGATCCATCGCCACAACAAGGAACCCTCCGGCCGCGTTCTGCAACGCCGCGAGATCGCCGCCGACTCCACGATCGCCGCCGCGCTTGGCATTCGTCCCGGCGCGCGGGTAGTGCTGCTGGAGCGGCTCGGCCTCGCCGATGACACGCCGGTCAGCCTCACCCGGCACTATTTCCCCGCCGGCCGCCTGCGCGGCATCCTCAACGCTCTGGCCGCCACCCCACGCATCACCGATGCGCTGAAGGCGGCCGGAATCGAGGACTACGTCCGTCAGGTCACCCGGGTCACCGCCCGCGCGCCCACGGCCACTGAGGTCGAGCTGCTCCGCATGGCCCGCAATCGCCCGGTCCTGGTCACCGAAAGCATCAACGTCGACCGGACCGGCATGGTGGTCGAGTTCAGCATCGGCTGTTATCCAACCCCCCGCGTGCAGATCGTGTTCGAACCAGGAGAAGGCCCCGCATGACGCAAATTCGCATCACGGGCGGTCAGGTACTACTCGCCAGCGACGGACTGGTTCCGGCTGATCTCAGCCTGAGCGACGGACGCATCGCGGCGATTGGCGGGGCGGGCGGGAAAGGCTTCGCGCTCGACGCCTCCGGCCTGCTGGTGCTGCCCGGTATTGTCGACATTCATGGCGACGCGTTCGAGCGGCAGATCCAGCCGCGCCCCGGAGTGGATTTTCCGGTGGGGATCGCGCTGCGCGATACCGAGCGGCAGTTGCTGGCCAATGGCATCACCACGGCGTTCCACGGCGTGACGTTGTCCTGGGAACCCGGCCTGCGCAGCCTCGACTCCTGGAAGGCGCTGCTGACCGCGCTGGAGGCCGAGCGGTGGATCTGCGACATGCGGGTGCATCTGCGGTGGGAGGCGTACAATCTCGACGCGCTGGACACCGCGCTCGCCGATATCGCGGCGGGACGGGTGCATCTGCTGGCGTTCAACGATCACACGCCGTCGATCATGAAGAAGCTCAAGGACCCGGTCGAGGGCGCGAGATACAGTGGCCGGGCGGGCATGACGATGGACGCGTTCCGGGCTTTCACGGACCGCATCGCGGCGCGCGCCGATGAGGTCCCGGCGGCGCTGGAGCGGATCGGTGCCGCCGCCCGCGCCGCCGGCCTGCCGATGGCCAGCCACGACGACGACGCGCTGCCCGTCCGTGCCCGGTTTCGCGCTCTGGGCGCCCATATCTGCGAGTTCCCGATAGCCGAGGACGTCGGCCGCGACGCCCGCGCCCAAGGTGAGCACGTCGTGATGGGTAGCCCGAATGTGGTGCGCGGGCGGTCCCATCTTAACTGGGCTTCGGCGGCGGCGATGGCCGAGGCGGGGATCTGCGACATCCTGTCCTCGGATTACTATTATCCGGCGATGGCGCGAGCGGCCTTTATCCTCACCGACCGCGGCGAATTCGACATCGCCCGCGCCTGGGCGTTGATCTCCGCCAATCCGGCCGCCGCCGCCGGGCTGACCGACCGCGGCACGATCGCGCCCGGGAAACGCGCCGATCTCGTGCTGTTCGAGCCAACGGAGCGGCATTTGGTGGCGACGATCGCGGGCGGCCGGCTGGCGCACCTGACCGCCGAGGGCGCGGCGCGGCTGACGGTGCACTGACGGGACCGAGAATAAAGGCGAAAATCGCGTGCGACGGCCCACAGGTTGGGCGCCGATGGCGCGCCCCCCGACCAAGGCGCCAGCCTCCGGCGCGCCGGCCCGGGAGGAAACTGGCTCGGGCGGTAGGATTCGAACCTACGACCAATCGGTTAACAGCCGATTGCTCTACCGCTGAGCTACGCCCGAACAGGCCGGTAAGGGGGCCTATCTAGTGAGGCGGCGGGACCGGGTCAACCGTCCGGCGAACCCGGCGCGGAGCGACGCCGCGCCGGGACCGCGTTAGCCGGCATTCACTTCCAGCAGCAGGGCAGCCGCCACGCGGGCCGCCATCCCGGGCCGGACACCGCGCGCCTCCGCTAAGGCGTTGGCGACGCTGATCGACCCGTCCTCGTAGATGCTTTTGGCATCGCCCAGATCGGCGCTGAGATGCGACACCGCGGCGCACGGGATCCCCATCCCCAATAAAATGCGCAGGCCGGCGATGGCCATCTGATCGCGGCCGAATCCGCCGTCGCTGCCGATCACGCCGCGCGGCAGAATGCCATGGTTATACATGTGCACCGTCATCGTCGTGTCGACGGGGGTGCCGACACAGAACACGTCGTGCCGCCGGTCGCCCTTCGGCAGGCCCATGCTCCAGCAGCCGTAAATGCCGCCATCGCTGCCCGCCCGCAGCAAGAAGTCGGTATCGCCCTGTGGGTTCACCAGGCTTCGCGTGGTGCCCTCCGACGCGCCGAGCATGCGAGCCGCGGCCGTCACGGTGCTTTGACCGGGCTGCACACCGGCCCTCTGGGCTGCCTGGTTCGCCCGGCTGATCACCCCATCCGACCAGACCGAGCGTCCGGCGCACATGTCGCAGCTGTAGACGCTGACCGCTGCGGCCGGCACGTGGTACTGATCCGCCAGAGGCAGCCCGCCAATCCCCGCCTCATGGCGGCCGATGCCGGCGTCCACCGCGAGGAAGCCGCGGAAGCCGCGGTTCAACAGGCCGATCGACGGTGCCGCCGCCGCGTAGGCCGCATGCACCAGCACATCTTTCGTCGCATCGATCGGCACCAGCGATGCGCTCACCAGCGACGGCGAGTCGATGACAACGACGTTCCCGTTCGCCGTTTTCCGGCCATAGAAGGCCCGGTTGCCGAATTCCAGCGGTGGAATGCGGCCGGTCGCGCTCACGAGCCCGCTCATGCCGGTGGCCTGGAACACGCCGGCTCCCGGCGGGCGATCGCGTCGCGGCCCGGTCCCGTGCATGGCATCTTACGCACTATCGGTTGAATCAGATGTGTATCCCGCGCCCGAGCGGTCATCATCGGCATGGAAGACACGCGATAGTTGTGGTAAAAGAACGGTTTTGGGTTGCCCATGGAATCCCTCGTTTGCCGTCGACAGACGATCCTGTATGATCCTCGCGGTGGCGAGAGTGGCGGAACGGTAGACGCAGTCGACTCAAAATCGACCGCCGCGAGGCATGGGGGTTCGAATCCCCCCTCTCGCACCAGAACCTTGGGTTCAGTGCGAAACAATCCAGTCGGCGGCGGCGTTGACCACCTGGTCCTCGATGCCCACGAAACCGTGCCGGGCGAAGGCCTCGCACGGCGGAGATCGCGGAATTTTACCGCCGGAAAATTCCTGTAATTCCACCGTCGGAGCCGATGTCAACGCGGCCTTGATCCTGGGTGCGTTGACCGGTGGGGTGAGCGGGCAGCTGTCGTCGTGGTGGATCTGGATCAGCACCGGCACGGTCACCCGCGCCAGCGGCACGTCGAACACGGAATCGTGCCCACCGGGCATCGAGACCGGCGAACTGATGACCAACCCGTGGATCGCTCCCGCCGGCAAGGCGGCGGCCCCGGCCAATGCCGCCGGCGCGCCCGCGCTGGTGCCCAGAGGCCAGATCGGCGCGGCGGTGCGCTGATGGACGATGCGCACGATCTCGGCGATGGCGTGTTGATTGGCCGAGCCCACGCGATCGCCGTGCGTGCCGGCCCGGCGATCCGCCGCGTCGACCGCGACGAACAGAAAACCTCGCCGAGCCAGGTGTCTTCGGTGCGAATGAGAAAATTGCCGGGGCGCGCGATCGAACCACTGACACCAATGCCGATCCGTCCGTCGCCGCCGGGAAACATCACCACCGCGGCGACCGGCGCCGGCGCGGGGACACGAACAACACATTTTCTGATGCGCCGTCGCTGGTGATCGAGACGACGTCGCCTTCCGCACCGGGAACCACCCCGCATGAGGCGAGGCCCAACAGCGCCGCGGCGGCCAGGCTGGGTCCGAATGTCAGCATGCGACCGGCTGCCTTCGCGAGATGCGGCCTGTCCAGTGGGATTGCCGCGAACTTCCGCCAGAATATCGCCGGTATGGGAGTTTCTCAGGTCAACCCTTCGGCGATCTGCTCCATCGCCGCACGGTTCCGGATAGCGATTTCGGTCGCGTTTGGAATTTCGACCAACCCATCCGAGCGCAGTTTCGTCAGTGTCCGGCTGACCGTCTCGATCGTCAGGCCGACATAATCGGCGATGTCGCCCCTGGTCATCGGCAGCGCGAATCGCGCCCGCGGCATCTGGCAGACGACACCCAGTCGCGATTGCGCCAACAGAAACGACGCCACCCGTTCACGCGCGGTTTTCCTGCCGAGCAACAGCATTTGCTCCTGCGCCGCCACCAATTCGTTCGACGCGACCTGCAGCAGGCGCTTTTCCATCGCCGGAAAGTCGTCCAGCAGCGCGCGCAGCCTCGCGCGGGAAAAGCGGCAATACCGCACCGGCTCGATCGCCTCGGCGCCGAACGCATAGGTGTCGGATACCGCGAGGCCGAGGAAATGGCCGACCCCGACGAATCCGGTGATCTGCCGCCGCCCATCGGGCAGCAATTTGTAGAGTTTGGCGGTGCCGCCCGTGATGTTGAAAAACGCGCTGGCCGCTTCGCCTTCGGTGATGAAGCTGCTGCCGGGCGCCGCGGTGTGCGTGGTCGAGGCCTCACCGAGACGCCGCAACTCGGTATCCGGGATCGCGTTGCAGACACTTTGCGATCGTGCATCGCATCGCGAGCAAGGCTCGATCACCCCGCGGGGATCGAGGACGAGAGGACGCGTGGGGAAAGCGTTCATTTTGTCCCTCTTGGATCCTGCTTTATTATCGCATCCGCGCGGCTATGGCACGCGGTTTTCGGCAATATATCCAGGTGCGTCCCAGCCTCGGGCGGGAGGATCCGGCTGCTCCGATGGACGCCGGCATCCGGGCTCGCCCGAGGCACACCTGGCCTGATCTTACTTGTCATGATGAGCCGTTCAATGGAGCGCCGCTTTGATCTGAATCAACGCCCGGGCACTTTTGCTCGGGCACCCTGACATTCCGAATTCGAGCGAACCGCCATGACCTCATTTACCGTCGAGCCCTTGTCGCGTGATCAGGTCCGCGCCGTCTACCCGCTGATCCGGGAGGCGATTCCCGGGCTGAGTTTGACCGCCTGGCTGCGATTTGCCCAGAGCGCGACCGGTGCTCGCCGCGGCAATCAGGCGGGGATCATCGTGGCGCGGCGCGAGAGCCATGATTTCCCAAACGGGCTGTTTTGCTACCGGGTCGACCCGGATCCCGCGCTTGGCAAAATCCTGGTCGCCGAACATTTCGTCGCGGTCGATCTGCTGCATCCTGACGATGTACTCGCCGCATTGGTCGCGGAACTCGATGCCCTGGGCAAGCGGCTCGGCTGCAAAGCAGTGCGCAGTATCGTGCATGGCGCCGACGTCGAGGGTGGCCTGGCTCAGGCCGGACACGCCACGGTTGGCTCCATCCTGGGCAAAGCCCTCTCGGACCATCCCGCCGCAACCGTCTCAGGCCGCGGATAGCTTGACGGATTGACCCGGCTCGGCACAGGTCGGGCGCATGTTCAAACGAACCGCCCGCCATCGCCTTCGCGCCGCCCGTTTGCTGCGTTTTCGTGTCCCCCGGCCCAGGGGTTGGCTGGCGTTGCTGGGGCCGGGGCTGATCACCGGGGCGTCGGACGACGATCCGAGCGGGATCGCGACTTATTCCCAGGCCGGCGCGGCGTTCGGGTTCGCCATGTGCTGGGTGATGCTGTTCACCTTCCCGCTGATGGCGGCGATCCAGGAGATCAGCGCCCGCATCGGCCGGGTCACCGGCCAGGGCATCGCGGGAAACATCCGCGCGCATTACCCCAGGTGGCTGTCGACCGTGATCGTGTTTTTGTTGTTGCTCGCCAACATCCTCAACCTGGGCGCCGATCTCGGCGCGATGGGCGACGCGCTGGTGCTGCTGGCCGGCGGCTCGCCGCACCTTTACGTGGTGGGATTCGCGGTCGGCTGCGTGCTGCTGGAGATCTGGTCGCGGTATCATAATTACGTGTCTATATTGAAATGGACGTCGATCACGCTGTTCGCCTATGTCGCGACGGCGCTGGCCGTGCGGGTGCCGTGGCCGGAGGTCGCCTGGAACACGCTCGTGCCGAATTTCTCGTTGCGAACCGACTATGTCGTCGCCATCGTCGCGGTGCTTGGCACCACCATCACGCCGTATTGCTTCTTCTGGCAATCCTCGCAGGAGGCGGAGGACGAGCGTGTCGATCCGCTCGCGCATACCTTGATCGAAGCGCCCGGCGAGGCGCGGTCGCAGATCGCGCGGATGCGGATCGATACCTATGTCGGCATGGGCTATTCCAACCTGATCAGCTGGTTCATCATCGTGACGACCGCGGCGACGCTGAACGCGCACGGGATCACCAACATCGAGACGTCGGCACAGGCGGCCGAGGCACTGCGGCCAATCGCCGGGCCATTTACCTTTTTTGTGTTCGCCGCCGGCATCATCGGTATCGGATTGCTGGCGATACCGGTGCTCGCCGGTTCGTCCGCCTACGCCCTGGGCGAGGCGTTGGGCTGGACTACCGGGCTGGCACGCGAACCGATGGATGCCAAGGCGTTTTACGGGGCGATCGCGGCGGCCACGCTGATCGGCATCGGCTTCAACTTCGTCGGCATCGACCCGATCAAGGCGCTGTTCTGGTGCGCGGTGATCAACGGTGTCGTCGCGGTGCCGTTGATGGTCGTGATGATGATCATGGCCATGCAACCCAAGGTGATGGGGGACTTCGTGCTGCCGCGGGCGCTATGGGCCATGGGCTGGCTGTGTACCGCCGTGATGGCCGTCGCGGTCGCGATCATGTTCGCGACCTGGGGGGATTAGAGCGCCCCCGTCATGGCCCGGCCACCTCTCGCCGCACCGTGTAGGATCAGGCGGCTCGGACGAGCCGGGCCATGACGGGAAGGACGGTGCGAATTAAATCCCCGGCAATGCGAATGGCGCGTCCAGGATCACCAGCCGATGCTGGAACAACCAGGCGCCGTCCACTTTACGAAGTTCGCACTGATAGCGGCCTGGCGGCATCAACTGGCTCTTGCCGTCCATCGTCAGGATGTTGGTGAGGTAGCAGGTGGCATGCGCGGTGTCGCCGGTTACCGTCATCGCGAGATTCGAGATGACGTGCCGGAGTTGCACACCCCGCTGATTCATGTTAGCGAATCGTTCCGAAAATGCGCGGATGCCGTCACGGCTGGCGTATTTACCGACCGCGGGGCTTTCCAGCGCGCCATCCTCGGTGAAGCAGGCGACGATCGTGTCGACGTCTCCCGCGTCCAGGGCGGTGGTGTATCGCACGAACAAATCGTTGATGGCGAACCGGTCTTCGATCGATGGCGGCATGGTCGGGTCCTTTCAGATATGCGGCGCGGCGTGGGCCTGGCTGCTCGTTCGTGGCGCATTCACCGCGAGACCGCCGACCCGCGCCGTCATCCCACCAACCGGCGCGCGATGCCGATAACGCGGTGTGCCTCGCTCCAGAGATCGTACGGCTCCAGCGCGTTCATTGGCGCCCATTGGACTTCCGAAACGTCCGATCCAGCGACCGGTTCGCCCGCCGTCCAACCCGCGGCGAAATCCAGGATCGTGTAATGAAACCGCACGCGGCCGTTTTCGTCGCGGCGGATGACATCGACATGCGCGCAAAAATGCAGCTCACCGACGGACAACCCGGTCTCTTCCAGCAATTCGCGCCGAGCCGCCGCCTCGCAAGTTTCCCCCAGGTCCTGCGCGCCCCCCGGCAACGTCCAACTCCCCACACTCGGCGGTTTGCCGCGGCGGCAGAGCAGAACGTGATCGCCTTTGATCACCACGATGCCGATGCCGACGAAGGGCCGGCTCGGATACTCGCGGTCGCTCACGGTTTCGGCGCCTCGGTTTTGGGCGGTTCGGCGGGCGGCGACGCCTTGAGATCGTCGAGCGACGGATCCAACGATTGGTCCTTCCATGCACCGGTCTCAAAAGCCCAACCGGAGAGTTTCGCGTTGAGTCGTTCCGCCTCCGGTTTGCCGCGTTCCGGCGCGGTGACCGCGAACCGGGTCCAGGAGTCCTTGCCAAGGTGATTGACGGTGACGGTGATGTCCAGCCCATCGGCGGTACTGAACACCGCCTCGCCGATTTTGTCGCCGATCGGTTCCTTGTCGGGCCTGACATCCTGGAACGTCAGGCCCTCCAGTGCGCGCCCGACGTCGTCGAGTTTGTAATCCTCCAGCTTGGGATACTCGGCCGGTTGCGTCACCTTCAATTTGTCGCCGTCACGCGTGAGTTCGATCGTTCCGCCATTTTTGGTCGCGACGACCTTGGTGATCAGCGTGTGTGAAATATTCATGATATCGCGATCGAGCCAGACCTGCGGATCGGCGTCGGCCTGCAACGAGCCCTCGGCCAGCCAGCTCTGATTGTCGCCGGGCCGCCGGACATAGACCTCCTCCGGCACATTGCCCTGCGTGCGCATCCGGCGGTGACCGGCGATCACGGAGACGATGGGCTTGCCATCGGCATCCAGCACGCGCAGCAGATTGGCCGTGCCGTCCTTGTTCGTTGGCGGATCCTCGACGCCCAGACGGCTGAATTCGGTGGGATCGGTGGTGCGCGGCTCGGCCAGGCGGAGTTCGGTCAAAGCCGTCAGCAGGCCGCGCAGTTTGGGTTCCGCCACCGGGTAGCCGCCGCGATCCGCGGCGCCCCAGACACCGTTCTTCAATTCGATGACGGTCACCTTGCCCTTGCTGGTGATCTCGAGTCGCCGCGCGTCTTTTAGTTTCGCGGTCAGATCGGGGAACATCAGCTTGCCGGCATCGATCGAAGCGCGCTGCACGGGTACCGTCGCCGTGCCGAAATACCAGCCGCAGGCGACCGCGACGACCGCGGCGATCACAAGGGCCAGGAGCCTGGTTTGCTTCATCGCGATGGCTCCTTGTCAGGCCGCGGACCGGGCGCGGGCACGGCGCGCGCGTTGGATGAGGGCCAAAACAATCGCCAGAACGGCCAGAGCGGCCGGTACCAGCACGATATTGGCGATCATCAACCACGTGTCGAGGGCGGAAATTTCCCGGTTCAATTCCAGTTGCACATGGCGAAGCTGCTCACGCGTGGCGACGATATCCTTGCGGGCGGCGTCGATCGCGAGGCGCTGCTCGGGGGTGATCACCGCCGCGGTGGACGCGCCTTCCGATTCGCCGCCGCCGGTCCTGAGGCCGCGCAATTGCTTTTCGACCTCCTCGAGATGCGCGCGCAAATGCTGCTCGGTCTGCCGATACGTCGCTTCCGCCTCGCTCTGGATCGCTTCCACGCGTTCGAACGGACGGTTGGTATCGCCGCGTGAGCGGAGCCCGATCAGCGCGTCGCCACCGGCGAGCGTGCCGATCAGATTGGCGACGAACGGCCCGTTGTCGGAGAACGGAGTCGCGGTCGGCTGACCGAAAAAGTCGGCGGTGTGCACCCAGAACCGGTCGGCCAGGATATCCGAATCGGCGACGACCACCATGTTGACGGGTCCGTCCGTCTGAGCCTGGTACGGCGGAAAATTATCCGGCCGCTTTTGGTCCGCGGGCAACTCGGGCGGACCGGTGAAGGCCGATTTCAGTTGACCGCGTACCCGGGCGGCGATGACCCGGGGACCACCTTCGGCTTTGAAATTGGCGAGAACCTTCGCCGGGTCGGGCATCGCCAACTGGTCGCGCGGAATCAATCCCGAGCGCGCGCTGCTGGACAGCAGTGGCGTGAACTCGATCGTCGCGTTGGGGGCTTTCGCCAGTGCGCCGGGCGCGGCGACGGTGATCTGGGCCAGATCGGCCGTCGCCGGATCGTCGTGATTGATGCCGTCGCGGATGTTGAACCAGGCGACGTAATTGACCGCCTGCATCCGGTCCTCGCCGCCGCCGCGGACCAGCCACGCGCCCGTCAGGTCGCCGATCACCTGGGTCCGGTCGTAAACGATGCCCCACGAATCGAACAGTTTCTTCAGATCCGACGAGGTGTCGGTGGGCGGCATGCCGGTGGGGGAGGGGATGGCGGCGAGCGCCTCGCTCCAGGGATCGACCATCACCATCAACTTGCCGCCGCGCATGACGAACTGGTCGATGGCATACCGCGTGGCGTCCGAAAGATCGCGCGCCTCGGCCACCAGCAGAACCTGGATGTCCGGATCGATGACCTGTGCGTCGAGCGGCACGGTCTTCACCGTGTTGGTCTGCCGCAACAGGACCGAGGACGCGTAAGGTTGCCCGCCAGGCCCGCGTCCGCCGTTCATCATCATCGCGCGCGGGTCACCATCGATCGGCAGCGAGGACATCACGCCAATGGTAGTTCGTTTCGGGTTCGACAGATCATAAACCAATTTCGTCAGATCGAATTCCAGGAAACGCTCGCGTTCCGCCTGGAAGAACGGGATGGTACGCTCGTCGTCTTCCAGGTTGTTGCCGGCGAGGCCGAAATACACCTGGTTGCCGGCGTTATCGACCGGCACGCCCTGCAGCCCATACGCGACAGCGTGGTCTTCCGTGTCGCTGAATGGCTCAGGGTCGTAAAATTCGACGTTGACCTTACCGTGCGACGCGGACGCGTATTCCCGCAGCATCTCGCTGATGTGATCGGCGTACGTGCCATAGACCGGGATCGTCGCACCGAGCCGGCGGGAGTAGAAGAATCGTAATGTGATCGGCTCCTTCAGGCCGTCCAGGATCTGTGTGGTGCCCTTCGACAGCGTGTAGATCCTGCCTTGCGTCAGGTCGGCGCGGATGCCGGCGAGCCGCGCGTCGGCGAACATGTTGATGCCGATGACGATGGCCGCCACGGCGATGACGCCGATGACCGAAAAAGACAGACGCCGCATGGGATCAATCCGCCTTGCGCTGATCGACGAGCACCGTGGTCAGGAACAGCCAGAACCCGATGAACGTCGTGAAAAACACCAGATCCCGCAGCGAGACGATGCCGCGGGTAAAATCCTGATAGCGGTCGACGACGGCGAAGCGTCGCGCGACCTCCGCCATCGCTGGCGTATTACGATTGAGGAAGTCGGTGACCAGCGGGTAGGACGCGGCGGCGAACAGGAAGCACACCGCGACACCGAGCACGAAGGCGATCACCTGGTTGCGGGTCAGCGCCGACATCGCCGAACCCACCGACAGGAACGCACCCGCGATCAGCAGCGCGCCCAGATACCCGGATCCGATCACGCCCATGTCCGGATTGCCGAGGTAACGAACCGTCAGCACGATCGGGAACGTCAGCGTCAGCGCGATGGCGCAGAACGCCCATGCGGCGATGAACTTGCCGATCACCGCCTGGGTCTGGGTGATGGGAAGCGTCAGTAACAGTTCGATGGTGCCCAGTCGGCGTTCTTCAGCCCAGAGACGCATGGTGATGGCGGGCACGAGCAGCAGAAACACCCATGGTAGAAAATTGAAGAACGGGTTCAGATCGGCCTGGCCGCGATCGAAGAAATTGCCGAGATTGAATGTCAGTGTGCCCTGCAGAACCAGGAAGATCACGATGAACACGGTAGCGACCGGCGTGGCGAAGTAGGCGGCCAGTTCGCGGCCGGCGATAGTGAGAATGTTGCGCATGATCAGGCCGCTTCCTCCAGCGTCAGTTGCCGGAACACGTCGTCCAGCTTGCCGGACGGATGCATTTGGCTGAGTTCCGCGGGCGTGGCATCGACCACGACGCGCCCGGCCGCGATCACGATGGCGCGGGTGCAGACGGCATCGACCTCCTCCAGGATATGGGTGGAGATGATGATCGCCTTGTCCGGCCGCATCTGCTTGATCAGTTCGCGGACCTCGTGTTTCTGGTTGGGGTCGAGCCCGTCGGTCGGCTCGTCCAGCACCAGCACCGGCGGATCGTGCAGCAGCGCCTGCGCCAGTCCGACGCGGCGTTTAAAACCTTTCGACAATGTCTCGACCGGTTGCAGGCGGACGCTCTCCAGGCGCGTTAATCCGAGCGCATAGCTCACGCGTTCGTGCAGTTCCTTACCGTGGTAGCCGCGCACCCGGGCACAGAAGCGCAGGAACCCGGTGACGGACATTTCGCCATAGGTCGGCGCGCCCTCGGGCAGGAAGCCGAGCACGCGACGCGCGGCGACGCCATCGGACTGGACATCGTGACCCTGGATGCGCGCGGTGCCGGAGGTCGGGATCATGAACCCGGCGAGCATGCGCATCGTGGTCGACTTGCCGGCGCCGTTCGGACCGAGGAAGGCCACGACCTCGCCGCGGGCGACGGTGAAGGACACGTTGTCCACGGCCGTGAAGGTGCCGAAGCGCTTGGTCAGCCCCTCGATCTCGATCAGAAGGGCCCCGTTTTTCTCCATGGGGCCTGGATCGGACACGTCTCGCTCTCCCGCCTTGGTTGTGGGCCGCGGGAATAGCGTATTCTCATGACGATGCAAGTCCTGGGCGGCTATGGTTTCCGCGCTAACCTGATCCTCACGGAAGTTTCATGACGGTGAAATCCGGGGGACGGGTTATCTTTTCGCAAGCTTGCCGCCCCGGTGCTTGCACGTCGGCGCTTGCCCGTCGGTGCTTGCCCTGGGCCCCGACCCGCCGCACACTCCGCCGGCCCAATGGGAGAGGAGACCATCCATGCTCTACGAACTGCGAATCTACGAATGCGTTCCAGGTAAGCTGCCGGACCTGAACAAGCGCTTCTCCACGATCACGCTTAAACTCTTTGAGAAGCACGGCATCAAACAAGCCGGCTTCTGGACCACCGTGATCGGTGAGTCGAACCAGACGCTGTATTACATGCTCGCCTGGGATTCGCTGGCGGACCGCGAAAAGAAGTGGAACGCGTTCGGCGCCGATCCGGAATGGCTGGCGGCACGCGCGAAGACGGAAGAAGCCGGCCCGATCGTCGCCAATGTGAAGAACTTCATTCTTGGCCCGACGCCGTATTCGGCGGTGAAGTAGGACCGGTACCAAAACGAACGGTGTACTGTTCGGTCACGGGCCCGGCCACGCTGCGATCCCGTCATCCCCCGGCTCGACCGGGGGAGCTGCCGACGTACGGTGCTGGACCAACGGATGGCCCGGTCGAGCCGGGCCATGACGGGGAAGGTCGGGCCATGACGGGGAAGCTACGGCATCGGGCCACGACGAGGAAGCTACGGGGTCGGGCGATGACGGGTAAGCGTTCGTTGTGCGAAAGGGATGACTCATGGCGCGGTTGATCCTGACCGGTGACGTCAACCTGATGAATGTCGCCGATCCAGCCACGCCATTCCGGCGTGTCGCTGAGGAGTTCCGTTCCGCCGACATGGTATTTTCCAATCTGGAATGCTGTCTTTACGCGCCGCCCCGGGCGCACTCGTTCCATAATGAAGGGTTCTACGCCGACCCCGCCGTTGGCGCCGCCGCTTTGCACGGGGCCGCGATCGGCGCGGTCGGTATCGCCAACAACGTGAACTATGGCGGTGCCGCGATCATGAGCTCGATCGCCTGTCTGGATCAGGCCGGCATACCCCATACCGGCGCGGGCGCGGATCGCGCGGCGGCGAGCGCTCCGGTCATCCTCGAGCGCGGCGGGATTCGTTACGGGTTCCTGCAACGGAGTTCCGTCTATTGGCCGACCGATCACGAGGCGGGCGCGCATGATCCCGGCATCGCGGTGATCCGGGCGCACACCGCCTATCAGGTGCCGATGCATAAGACCCGGCCAGAAATCCCGCCGATGAACCGCCCAGGAATTCCGCCGATCGTGGTGACATGGGCCGATGCGGACTCGCTGCGGGTCTTTACCGACGCGATCGCCGGGTTGCGTTCGCGGACGGATATCGTCGTGGCATCGTGTCATTGGGGGCTCGGCAAGGACACGCTCGGCTATATGCGCGACATCGGCCGGACCGCGATCGACGCCGGTGCCGACATCGTGATCGGGCATGGCCCGCATTACTCGCTGGCGGTCGAGGTGCATCGTGGCAAGCCGGTCTTTTACGGGCTTGGCAGTTTCTCGTTCCATACCGGCCATGGAGGCCGTGCGCATGGCGACTGGGTCGGCATGATGGTGCGTGCCGACGTGGAGCGGGACGGCATCCGCGCCGCGCGGTTTCAGTTCGTGCGGCACAACACCGCGAATGAAACAGTGCTTTGCGCGCTCGCCGACGAACAGGCGGAGTTCGCCGATATCGTCAAACGCAGTGCCGAATACGGCACGCGGCTGACAGCCGAAGGTAACGAAGTGAATGTGATCCTGGACGTTTAAGGCGCGTTTCGATCAGGGCGCGCCCGACAGTACGAGACCACTGTCATCGCGAGCGAAGCGATGACGGATGGTCGTGCCGGCTCAGTCTGACCGGGACGTGCCCTGGAGCGCTTTCCGATCAGGTTGCATCCGCCGGTGCCCCGTCCCCGTCATTGCGAGCGAAGCGAAGCAATCTCCCGCGCATGGAGATTGCTTCGCTTCGCTCGCAATGACAGGAGGACGAGTTCGTGCCGGCGCAATCTGGCCGGGCGTGCCCTAACTGCCATCGTGATCGTACACATTCTCCCAGAACAGGTCCTTCCACGACGCCGGCTGATGCTTCAACGTGCCGAGCTTGAACATGAAGTCAGCATGTTCCTTGATACCGCGCGGCGTGGACGAGTACGTGATCTGCTTCGGATCGCGGATGATGTTCTCGACCCAACTCAGATCGCGCTTCTGTGGTTCATGATTCACGTAGACTTCAGCCGCGGCTTTCGGGTCCTGGGCGATGAAGCCGATCGCTTCTTCGAACGCCGCGGCGACGGCGGCGTAGAGTTTCGGATTGGGATCATGGAACCGCGCGCTCGCGTACATGACGGTGCCGGAGGACCCAGGTGTCATATAGTCGTCTGAGGTCATGACCCGATGCACCTTGCCCGATTCCTCTTCCAGCACGCTGAACGGCACAATGGTGAAATGGTTCTTCACCTCGGTCTGACCGCTTAGCAGCGCGGCCATGCCATCCGGATTCGACACCGAGATAGTCAACGGGTCGAGGCGGAACCGTTGATCCCACCCCCATTCCTTGGCGGCGGCCATTTGCACGGTGACCGCCTGATCGGTCACCTTGATGGCACTGATCGCGATCTTGTCGCCGTCCTGGAAGTCGCGCAGCGTTTTGATCCGCGGGTCGATCGACAGCATGACGATGGAAGAACTGGACAACGGCATGATGCCGCGGACTTTGTTCGCGCCGCTGGTCTTGTCCCACATGATGAAGGCCGGACCCCAGCCGCCCATGCCGATATCCGCGTCGTTCGCCAGGATCAGGTCGCTGGTGACCGGGCCCGACGCCATGTTGCGCAGCGTGACCTTGATATCGCCAAGACCGGCTGCCGCCGCGTGTTGCTGGATCAGGTGCCGATCGACAACGACATAGGTCGGCAAATAAACCAGACCATAGGGCATCGCGATGCGCACCGTATCGGCCTCGGCGCGGACCGGGGTCGGCGCCAACGCCAGCCACGCGGCGGCCGTCAGGCAGATGGCGCGGAGCAGGTTCATTTCGGCACCACCCGTTGTTTCCACAACGCCCATGGCCGGTCGACCAAAGCATCGTTGGTTTTCATGGCGGCGGCGGCCTCCTTCTCATTCAGGAAATTTGGCTTGCCGATCGTCAGTGCCTGGATCTCGGTCCGCGCGTTCACCTCGGTATAAATCGCCCGAAACACCACATGTTTCACCGATTGGGCCGCGGCCACCGATCCGTGCCCGCGCATCAACGCCACCGAGCTGGCGCCAAGTGTTTTCGCGAGCGCCCGGCCGATATCGTTGTTCCTGACGAGCATGTCGCTCGCCGTCCCGGCGGTGGCGCGGATTTCGAACACCGGGGGCCCGTCGCCCAAAAAGCCGGCGATGTGATTCATCGGCTTCAGTTTCACATTCGTGTCCGCGAAGGGCAGCACCGCGGGAGAGTGGCTGTGCACGATGGCCATGACGTCCGGCCGGACTTTATAGATCTCGCCATGGATGAAACGTTCCAGGTATGGCGTGCGCCCGCGCGCGTCGACCGGGTTGCTGTCCAGATCGAATTCCATGATGTCCGCGGCGGTCACCAGCGCCGGTGCCATGCTACGCGACAGCAAATACCGCGCCGGATCCTTATTGTGCCGGGCGGAGATATGGCCGAATCCGTCAACTACGCCCTGGTCGTAAAGGATGCGATTGGCGGCGACCAGGTCGTCGATCAACGCGGGATCGGCCGCGGCCGCGGGCTCGGCGGCGAAGGCACGGCCAACGGGGGCCGAGACCGCCGCGGCGGCGAGGGCGGAGACCAAAAGCGCCCGGCGGCCAAAGATACAGCCGCATGGACAGCGTGGCATGATTGCCGTTTCCTCCCTTTGTGTTCCCCCCATCTTGTGGGAACATCCCCGCAGGATGCAACGCCCTGGGCCGCTCTTCCCGGCGAATGGGCCATGGGACGGTGCCCAGGGGACGATGCGGAGTTCAGGAAAGCAAAGGAGCCAGACAATGCACGCACTCGACCTTCTTCTGACGCGGGAGTCGGCGCTGAAGCTCGACGCACCGGCGCCGAGTGACGCGGATCTCGACAAGATGTTTCAAAGCGCGGTGCGCGCGCCGGACCACGGCCGCCTGCGGCCCTGGCGCTTCGTGGTCATCGAGGGTGACAAACGCGCCCGCCTTGGCGAGCTCATGGCCGACGCCATGCGTAACCGCGACCCCAACGTGAGCGAGGACATGCTGGATCGCGAACGGGCCAAGCCGATGCGCGCGCCCACGATCGTGGTCGCGGCGGCGCGGGTGCAAAAGGGCCACCGCATTCCGGAGTGCGAGCAAATCGCCTCGGCGGCGGCGGCGACGCAGAACATCATGCTCGCCGCGCATGCCATGGGATACGGCGCGATGTGGAAAACCGGTGAGCCCGCCTACGATCCCACCGTGAAGACGGCGCTTGGCCTGAACGCCGACGATGAGATCATGGGCTTTCTGTATCTCGGCACGAATACCGGGAGCAGCTCCCCGGCGCCGCGGCCGGCGGCTCGGGACCAGGTGACGGTCTGGGCTGGGTAGGCGTCGCCTCCCGGCCAGAGGTCGCATCGGCATGGCCCAGTTCGTCCGGGCCATCCGCGCCAACGCGATGCCGCGAGAGATCGCCCGGTGGAGGCCGGGCCATGACGGGGGCGGCGAGGCTCACGCGGCGTCGTGAAAGATCACCCCCAGGGTCTGACGGTCGCCTGAGCGGATCCGGCTGACGCCGTGGCGGACGGCCAGGCGGTAGGCGCCTTTCGTTCCGCGCGCGGGACGGTGATGCACCGGAAAGATCGCGGCGTCGCCTTGACCCAGCGGCACGATCTCGGCGCGGGATTGCGCGCGCGGGCGTTGTTCGACCAGCAGGAATTCCCCGCCGGTGAAGTCCCGCCCAGGGTCGCTGAGCAGGATCACCACCTGCAGGGGAAACACCAGGTCGCCGTAAAGATCCTGATGCAGGCAGTTGAAATCGCCCGGTCCGTAACGCAGCATCAGTGGGGTCGGCCGTGTCTGACCTGCCGCGTGACACTGTTCAATGAATTCGCGCGAGGTCGGCGGAAACACGCCTGGCTGTCCCAAGGTCCGGCGCCACGCGTTGGCGATTTCGGCCAGCGGCGGATACAGCGCCTCCCGCAGTGCCGCGACCATGTCCGGCAACGGATAGGCCAAATAGCGATATTCGCCCCGGCCATAGGCGTGCTGTTGCATGATGATGCGTTTGCGGAACCGGGCTTCCTCATCCCACATCCGTGCCACGTCACGACATTCCGCCGCGTCCAGCACGTGCCGCACCGCGTAGCCCTGGGCTTCGATTTCGGCATTCAGACGCGTCGGGTTCAGATCGGGTTCGGTCATGGCGCGATCATGCCGCGCGCGGGCGCGCCGCGCATCCCGCTTCTTGCGTTGGCACGGTTTCCGGCAAGGCCGCGTTCGCCGGCACGGCTGTCATCGCGCCGGTACCCCCGCGGTTGCGAGCGAAGCGAAGGCAATCTTCCGGCCGGTGCGCATGATCAGGGAGCTTGCTTCGTCGCTTCGCTCCTCGCAATGACAACGGGAGCGACATGACAACGGGAGCCTATCCCGCCGCATGTTGGAGGCGAAGGTAATGCACCAGCGGATTGCGCGCCGTCACCGGCAATTCGGACTGCCCCTCGGCCGCCAGCGGGGCCATGTGCCGGTGCCGCCACATGCGGGCGTCGAACCGCGGCGACGGGTCGATATCCCGCATCGCGCCGGACAGCAGATAGTGCGAAAACGGATCGACCTCCGGCGGGATCGAAGCGGCGTATCGAGCGACATACCAGTCGACGTCGAACAGTGGATTGGGGCTGACCGCCCTGGCGTGGCGATGTTGAAGGTAATGCGTGAGCGCCATATGCCCCGGTGGCACGTGGTATTCGGACCGGTACCAGGCCGGATCGAACCACGGGGCCGGACGGCGATTCGCGGCCTCGCCTTCCAGGATATAGTGCGTCAGCGGATTGATCCGCGGGCGCGCGACCATCGGGTTGACCTCCGCGTACCAATCCGGGGCGAACGCGGTACTGGGCCGCAGACCCGTGCGCCAACCGAACCGGCAATAATGCAGGACCGGATCGAGTTCCGCCTCATATCGGTCCACGGCATTGATCTGGTGATACATCGTATCGATCAGGCCGGACGGCTGAATCACCGTCAGGTCCGGCAACAGCTCGCGCTCCGGCACCAGCGTGGCGGTCAGATAACGATCGAACGGATCGACACCGGCCGCGGGGTCGTCGCGCCAGGGTGGCACATGCGGCACCAGATACAGCGCCGCGCAGGGCAGGAAATCGCCGGTGGCGCGCCGGGTCAGAAAATGTTCGAGCGCGGATTGGTCCGCCGGAACATCGTAGGCGGCGCGATACCAGGCCGGGTTGAACCAGGGCGAGGGATAGCGGCCCTCCGCCTCGCCATACCGCAGGTAATGCGCCAACGGGTCGATCCCGACCTGACGGACATCCGGATTGCGCAGCAGATACCAATCGCCGTCGAACCAGCGGCCGGCGTTCGCCCAGACCTCCGCGTCAAACACCAGCGGATCAGTTCGCGGCGGCTTGCTGCCGCAACTCGCCGGCCAGAGCGGCGATCAGCCGCTGCAGCACCGGGTCCCAGTCGCCAGGCTTCGCCTGCCGGAACAGCCGCGCGGTCGGGTACCAGGGGGTGTCCTCCCGCTCCAACTGCCAGCGCCAGTCAGCCGCTTTGGGAACCATGATCCAGACGGGTTTCGCCATCGCGCCGGCCAGATGCCCCATGGAGGTGTCGACAGTGATCACGAGGTCGAGGTTCTCGATCAGCGCCGCCGTCTCCCCGAAATCGGTCAGGTCGCTCGACAGGTCGGTCATCCCGTTGAACGCTTTCATCGCTTCCAGGTCCGCCGCCGGCATCGGCTTCTGTAACGAGACGAACGCGGCGGGCCCGGCCTGGGTCAGCGGCAGCAGCCGGGACAGGCGCACCGAGCGGCGGCGGTCGTTGGGGTGGGTCGGCCGGCCGGTCCACGCCAGCCCAATCCGTTTCAGCCCATGCGGCAGCGTGGCGTCGAGACGCTCCCGCCAGACCGCGACCCGCTCGGGTTTGGCGAACAAATAGGGCACCTTGGCCGGGATCGTGTCGGGCGTGGTGTTGAAGATGTGCGGCAGGCTGGACAGCCGGCAATGCACCGCGTGACCCGGCACGTCGTTCCAGCGGTGACAATATTGCGCCACGCCCGGAATGTTCGCGAGCAGCGGCCCCATCTCCTGGCTGCAGCCCAGGATGACGTCCTGCATGCGCTCGGCGGCCATGCCAATGTAGCGGGCGAACTGGATGGTGTCGCCGTAGCCCTGGTCGCCGACCAGCAGCAACCGGCCGGTTGGGATCCGCATGCCGTTCCAGTGCGCCGAGGTCATCGGCGGCATGGTCGCCTTGCCGGCCTCGGTCAGGTTGCGCCACTCGTATTCCGCCCAACCGGGCTGGAAGTCGCGTTGCGCCAGCAGGATTTGCGCCATCGCCAGATGCCCGTCGGCGTGGTCGTGCTTCAGGCCCAACGCGCGCAGCAGACAGGCGGTCGCCCGCTCCCGGTCGTCGACGTCGACGAAGACCAGCGACATGTTGACGAGGTGGTCGGCGTTGTTGGGATCGAGCCGGATCGACTCCTGACCGGCCTGCACCGCTTCCTCCATCCGGTAGGTATTGCGGCACATCGAACTCAGATGGGCGTACCAACTGGGGATGCCGGGCCGCAGGGAAATCGCCTTGCGCATCAGTTCGACGCCGCGATCGAGGTCGTTCTTCATCGCGCTGACGATCCCCAGCAGCGCGAGCGCGGCGGGATAGTCGGGGTTGTTGGCGAGCACATCCTCGCAGATCCCGCTCGCTTCACTCAGACGCTTCGCCTGCGCTGCCGCCTGGGCGCGGGCGAGGGCCTGATCCGGGGTTTCTCCGGCGGGTTGGCCAGGCGGGGTTTGCCCGGCCTGCGCCTGCGCGGCGGGGGATTGTCCCGGAGGGACCGGCCCGGAAGCGGGTTGCGGCGGAGGTGTCTGCGCGGCCGGTGGCGCGGCGGCGGCCGGCACGGGTGCGCTACCTTGTGTCGTGCTCATGCTCATGGCCGGCAAAATGCCCGCGGGGCAGGGCATCCGCAAGCGGTATCGCCCTTCGGGTCGTTTGGCGTAATGGCCGCCTGGCGAAGGATGTCGTTGAACGACCCGGAGGCGACCGCCCATTGGAGTGGCGGCCGGGCGGCGATTGGAGCACCGTGAAGCCGCGGGGTGAGGGGTTCGGCCCCGTGGCGCGGACCGCGACCCCAGTGACACGGCATTCAGGCCTTGCGGCGGACTCGAATGCGCATATGATGCGCATAATGGAGGGTAGGCATGGGGTACGACAGAGCGGCGTCCAAGCGCCCTGTAAACATGACGTTGAACGAGGACATCGTTCGCCGGGCGCGCGCGATCACACCGAACTTATCGGAGACCGTTGAGAGTCTCCTGGCGGCGTTCGTCGATGAGGCGGAGGCGAAAGCGCGTGACCGTGAGACGCAAATCGCGGCACATATCGCGGCGAACGACGCCTTTGTCGCGAAGTACGGCTCGCTCGCCGATGAGTTTGGCGGCCTTTGATGCCGGATCAACTAAGCGTTCACCGGAACCCTGGCCGGAATCACCGAGTGATTCCATTTGTCGTCGTTGTCCAATCCAACCGATTCAGAGATGCGGCGCGCCGGGTCATCGTTCCGCTTGTGGCCGCCGAGGAATTCGGCCTCGCTGACAGTGATGTTGGGCCTCATTTCACGATCGGCGACAGGAAGGTTGTTCTCGCGCCACTCCAGATCACGAATGTTCCGTGTGATGTTCTCGGCCCTTCAGTGATGTCCCTTGCCAGCGAAGACAGTCGTATCGTCAACGCGTTGGATGTCCTTCTTAGCCGCGCGTGGCGCTGAAACCAGCGCCGCACACCTTGTAGTCACGCCGGGACGATGTGGGTGACCGGGGATCGCGACATGGGCCCGCGGGTCGTACGGCTCACCCATCCGCGGCCGCCTCCCGTCGTACCGTTCGCGAGCGACCAAGGCCTTTGCCGCGGAAGTCTTACGCCGCCAGAGCCATCGCGGCCGGCAGCCATGACGCGACCGACCCGGTCCCGTCATGGGCGGCCTTCGGGGACGGTCAGATGTCCTTCCGCCCCATCATGCCGGCGATCGTGTCGGCCTGACGGATCGCCAGCGCGACGATCGTCAGCGTCGGGTTGCACGCCGCGCCGGAGGTGAACTGGCTGCCGTCGGACACGAACAGGTTCTTGATGTCATGCGTCTGGCCCCATTTGTTCACCACGCCGTCACGCGGATTGGCGCTCATGCGGTTGGTGCCGAGGTTGTGGGTGCTGGGATAGGGCGGCGTCGGGAAGGTCCGCACCGCGCCCACCGCCTCATAGATCGCCGAACCCTGGCGGTAGGCGTGGGCGCGCATCGCGAGATCGTTCGGATGATCGTCGTAATGCACGCTGGCGACCGGCATGCCGTTCTTGTCCTTCACTTTCGGATCCAGCGTCACCCGGTTGGTTTCTTGCGGCATGTCCTCGCCGACGATCCACAGCCCGGCCATGTTCTCGTAGTCGTCGAGGGCGCTGGTGAGGCTACGGCCCCAGCCGCCGGGATTGAGGAACGCCGCCATGAACGGCAGGCCCAGAGACAGCGTTTCCAGTTCGTAACCGCCAACGAAGCCCCGCTTTGGGTTGTTGGGCGCCTCGTCGCGCACGATCCCGGCCATGGTGGTGCCGCGATACATGTGCACCGGCTTGTCGAACACGCCGTAAACGCTGCCGGTCAAGTGCCGCATGTAGTTGCGCCCGACCTGGCCGGAACTGTTGGCCAGCCCGTTCGGGAATTTGCCTGACGCGCTGTTCAGCAGCAACCGTGGGCTTTCCAGTGAGTTGCCGGCAACCGCGACCAACCGCGCCTTCTGCCGCTGCGTCTTGCCGTCGGCATCGACATAGACCACGCCGGCGACCTTGCCGGACGCGTCGTGCTCGATATGCACCACCATGGAATTCGGCCGCACTTCCAGGTTGCCGGTGGCCTCGCCCGCGGGGATTTCGGTGTACAAAGTCGACCATTTCGCGCCCGACTTGCAGCCCTGGAAGCAGAAGCCGATCTGCTGGCAGGCGCCGCGCTCGTGACGGGGCTGGCTGTTGATCGACATATTGCCGGTGTGGACTTCCTTGTAGCCCAGTTTCTTCGCGCCGGCTTCCAGCACCTTGTAGTTGTTATTGCCCGGCAGACGCGGGATCCCGTTGGTGCCGGTGGTGCCCATCTTGTCCTCGGCCTTGGCGTACCAGGGCTCCATGTCCGCCAGCGTGATCGGCCAATCCAGCAGGTTGGCGCCGGCGACCTGGCCATAGGTAGTGCGCGCGCGGAACTCATAGTCCTGGAACCGCAACGAGGCACCCGCCCAATGCGTCGTCGTGCCGCCCACCGCCTTGACGATCCAGGCCGGCAGGTTGGGGAAGTCATGCGCCACCCGCCAGGTGCCGGAGGTGGTGCGCGCGTCGGCCCATGCCAGTTGTGTGAAGCTCGCCCATTCGTCGTTGATGAAATCGGCGATCTCGTGGCGCCCGCCGGCCTCCAGGATCACCACCTTGATGCCCTTCTGGGCCAGTTCATTACCCAGAGTGCCGCCACCGGCGCCGGAGCCGATAATGCAGACGACGCTGTCGTCGGTCAGGTCGAATTTCGCCATCGTCGCCTCCCTTATGCTTGCGGCAGCCAGTTGATGTCGTTGAAGCCGCGGTTGATGTAGCCGCCCTTGTCGGCCGACGAACCCTCGTAGCCAAACTTCGTCCACACCTCGGGGTTGTTGTAGAGCGTCACCAGCAGGTCGCCGTGCAGCTTCTGGAACAGCGGCGATTTCTCCTGGGCGGTCAGCAGCGCCACGCGATCGTTCTCCCAGGGCACCATCACGTAGGTGGTCTTTTGGCTTTTTTGCGCGGCGGCATCGAGCGCGGCGACCCCGTCCTCGATCAGCTTCGCCAGCTTCGCGTCCTTCGCCGCCATGGCGTCATAGCCACCGACCGCCTTGATGTAATAAACGTCGGCGAGGCGATCGTGCGGGTAGATGTCGCGCGCCATGCGGGCGAGCGTGGCCATGGTGTGGGGCTTCAGCGTCATCGCGCTCTGCGCCCAGGATTCCTCGGCGCCGATGGTCATGCCGGCGGCGGCGGCGGCGGCGGCCGGCACCGCGGTGGCCCCGGTGCGCAGAAACACGCGCCGGCTGACGCGGGTCCGTTTGTCGACTTCCCTCATGGTGTGTTTCCTCCCGTCTGGTCGTGGGTATCAGCGATAGCGGCCGTGGTGTCGCAGCACCTCGATCCGGTAACCGTCCGGGTCCTGGACGAAGAAGAACTTCGCCATCAGTGCGCCGTCACGGTTGAATTCCTTGATCGGCTGGGGATGCAGCCCTTCCTTTTCGAACCTGGCATGTTCCGCCGCCAGGTCGTCGACCACGTAGGCGATGTGGCCGTAGGCATCGCCCAGAGCGTAGGGCTCGGTGCGGCCGTGATTGATCGTCAGTTCGAGCTCGAACGGACTTTCCGCCGCCACCAGATAGACCAGCGTGAACCCGTCGAAATCGTAACGATCCGCGATGCGCATGCCGAACGCCCGGCGGTAGAAGTCCACTGAACGGGCCTCGTTCAGCACGCGGATCATGGAGTGGATCGGCTTCGCCATTCAGTGTTGCTCCTTCAGCCAGCCGATGATGGCGTGGCGGATGTCGGGATTGGCCTGGCGGTAGGTCATGACCGCGCCGGGGATCATGGCCCGCGGGTTGGTAATCCAGGTATCCAGGCGGGCCTCGTCCCAGACGAAGTCCTGGCTGGCGAACCCGGCGGAGTAGTTGAATCCGGGCAGCGTGCCGGCCCGGCGCGGGTAGACGCCGCCGAGGTTCGGGCCCTGACGTAGCGGGGCGTTCGCCTCGGTCGTGTGGCAGGTGCCACATTGATTACGGAACAGGACCGCCGGATCGGGTGGCGCCGCTGGAGGCGGGGCGCCGAATGGCATTTGCGCGCGCGCCGAACCGAACCCGGCCAGCACCGCCAGCAACCCTATTATCGACCGAGCCATTGTTCCTCCCGCCTCGGCGTTCATCATAACGCCACTGCACGGTTTGCTCAAAATCGCGCGGCGCTGGCTCGCGGGCGGCCGCGCCGGACAGAGCCTGGCGGGCCCGCGGCGTAATAATCCGATGGACCGCGGTGCCGGGACCGTTCGAACCGGGTCCGCGCGATTACTGAAAGTCTTGATTTACCAAAATTCCGCGGTTTCTGTTCCGTCCTGAAAATCCGGTTTCTATATGTTCTGCATAGGCAATAATCCTCACCCCCTGGCTTTCCGATCGCACGCGCTTCGCGTCACGCGGCGGTGATGCGATCGATCTCCGCCAGTTCCTCGGCTGTCAGTTTCCAGGCGCCGGCCCTGACGTTCTGCTCAAGCTGCTCGGGTTTCGTCGCGCCGGCGATCACGCTGGTCACCGGGGTCTGCGCCAGCAGCCAGGAGAAGGCGAGTTCCAGCATGGTTTTGCCGCGTGCCTCAACGAAGTCGCCGAGCTTTTCGGCGATGGCCCAGTTGCGTTGGGTCAGGTAACGGTCGGCGAGGCGTTGCGTGGCCGCCAGCCGCGTGCCCGCTGGCATCGGTGCGTTGCGGCGGTACTTGCCGGTCAGCAACCCGCTGGCGAGGGGGAAGTAAGGCAACATTCCCATTCCGGCGGCGCGCGCGGCGGGCATCAACTCCGCCTCGGGCGCGCGGAAGACCAGCGAGTACTCATCCTGGCAAGAAGCGAATTTGTTCAGGCCGTGCAGCCGGGCCGTCCAGCGCGCCTCGGTCACCCGCCACGCCGGGAAGTTGGAACAGCCGATGTAGCGGACTTTGCCCTGCCGTACGAGGTCGTCAAGCGTGCGCAACGTTTCCTCGATCGGGGTGCGCGGATCGAAACTGTGGATCTGATAGAGGTCGATCCAGTCGGTGCGCAGGCGGCGCAAACTGTCTTCGACGGCGGTCATGATGTAGCGGCGGGCGCCGCCTTGCTTTACGCCGATACTGTCCATCGGGTTGCCGAATTTGGTGGCCAGGACGATGTCTTTCCGGCGGTCGCCGAACACCTGACCCATCAGGGTTTCCGAACCGCCGCGGTCGCCGTAGGTGTCGGCGGTGTCGAACAACGTGATGCCGAGATCGATCGCCTTGTGGATGACGGCGCGCGTCGCCTCAAGGTCGATACGGCCGCCGAAATTGTTGCAGCCGAGGCCGATGGTGGAGACGCGCAGGCCGGACTGGCCCAGATTTCGGATTTCCATCGGCTTTGCTCCCGCGTTCGACCGGGGCAAGCATGTCAAACGCGGGTTTGGTTGTCCATGTCGCCGGGGCGAAGTCGCCGGGGCGAAGCCCTGAGCCCTGTCAGTGCTCCGGCCCCGCATGCGCGAACCGCGTCGGCACGGGGCGGGCGGCGATCTCGGCCACCAGTTTGCGGGTCATCGCCTCGCCGAATGCCTTGAAATCCCTGACCTCCATCACAAAACTGCCCGGCCCCCCGGTCACATTCTCCCGGTAGTAATGCTGCAGACCGCCCGGCGGTTGCACATGCGCGAAGGTCCACGACACCGGGTGTTCGTTGATGATCGCGAGGCCATTGATCGTGATGCCCGCCTTCACCGCGTCATCACGCGCCTCCGAGACCTCCCGGCCCGCGTTGTTGGTGCCGTCACCACAGACATCGATGGTGCGGCGCGAAGCATTGAGGCTGTTCTCGGCCAGCATCCCGACCGCGTGGTCGATGCCCGCGCTGATCGCGGTGCGGCCCCAGTACGACCGCGGCGCGACGCTCAGTCTCTCGACGAAGGCCTTGGCCGAGGCCGGGTCGCGGATCACCGTCCAGTCCAGGACGGTCTTTACCTCGAACCCGCTCGCGAACTCGACATAAGCGACCGCGATCGCCCCCAGGGGCCCGTTCCGGATGGCGGAGAGCACCTGATCGCTGGTGAACGCGGCGGCATAGCCGTCCTTTTCCAGGGTGAATTCGCTGTCGTCGATGCTGCGGGAGACGTCGGTGACCAGCACCAGCGCGAGGTCGACATCGTCCGCCGCCAACGCCGGCCGGATCGAGACCGGCGCGACCAGGACGAGCAGACAAAGGGCCAGCACGATCCAGCGAAACCGTGCCATCGAACACGCCTCCGTTTCGGTTACCGAAGGGAGTGTTCGACGCCCGGCCGGGCCTGTCCAGTTAAAAACGGTGACGTCTATTGGCTGGCCCAGATGATCCGGTGCATCCAGGTGATCTCGCGCAGGTCGAAACTATAATCGGGATGGGCGGGATTGAGGCTTTTCAGTTCGATTCGCCTGGCCGACTGCCGCACCAGCTGCTTGGCCATGACCTCGCCTTTGGCGGTGCGCACGACGACGCGGTCGGAGCGGCGGATGGGGGAGGCGGGGGAGACGATGACCTGGTCGCCGTCGCGGTAGACCGGCTCCATCGAATCACCGCTGATTTCCAGGGCATAGGCATTGGGATCGGCGATTTCCGGCAGACTGACCTCATCCCAACCGCCGCCCACCGGGTAGCCGCCGTCATCGAAAAAGCCCGAGCCGCCGGCCTGCGCGAAGCCGATCAGCGGGATGCGCCGGTGCACCATCCGTTGCACCGCGCCCGGCGACAGGGCGCGTGTCCCGGTGACCAGCGACGTGAAGGATTCCAGGCTCGCGCCGGTGGCGTTGAGGATTTTGGCGACGCTCTCGGTGCCCGGCCAACGCTCATGTCCATCCGGCGTGCGGCGCTTGGAGCGGTTGAAGGTGGTCGGATCGAGGCCGGATTTCTTGGCCAGTCCCGACGCGGACAAGCCGTTCTCCGCCGCCAATGCGTCGATCGCACGCCATATATCTTCATGTTTCATGACCATCATCCCAGTCTTTGCGGTGCCGCTCGCGCGATTTTTGCAACATCAGGAAAACAAGACTCCGTCGAATCGCCGTGATCGCGGCGTCAAGGCGCATTGTCCTAGGAATCATTCGAAATTGGAATAGGAAAAATGACTTTTCCTGCTTGCCCTTGTATGCAACCTATGGTTTAGTAAATTTGCCATGCCGTCCACCTCCTGTTGTGAGTTCGCCATGCCCAGTCAGGACAGCCGCGTTCAAAGTTCCCCCGTTCGAGCCGCGGCGACGGGCGGTCGGGCGAACCCAAGGGTACGGCCCTTCGGCTCGGCCGAAGAAGCCTGGTTCTGGACCATGGCGGCGCTAAGGGCACGGCGGGATGGGGCCAGATATACGGCGAACCGCGGCTTATTCAGCCGGCCGTGCGAGCCCGACGATGTGGTTCGCTGTCTGGACGCATTGTATCGCCGCCGGCGGATCGACCTGGTGCATGCCCGGATCCTGCGTGTCTGGGGCGAGCGCCAGATGCCTCCGAGCCCCGCCTACGCCACGGAACGCTGCGACTTCCGGTTGTGGCAGGAGGCGCTCGAGCGGTTGGACTGGCCCTTGCGCGTCAAGGGAATCGTGGCTTGATCAACCGGAGCGGGGCGAAGGCGGCCACGCACGATTTCTCCCAGCATGGCGAACTCGCCGGGACGAGCCGCGCCATCCGCCATGCCCGACCCCCAAGTGGGGTCCTCGGGACAATAAATCATTTAATACCAACTCATTGCCCGTGTGTCTTTCGGTTATGTGGGAAGCAGTCCCCGATCGAACACAGGCGCAAGCGCGGCAATCCGTCGGCCGAGCACACGCGCCGTTGGATTGCCTCGGCCCAGGTCGCGCCACGCGGGCGCGACAAGCGCGTGGCGGACGGCGTGCCCTCCGCCTCACGCAATGGTCTGGCGAGGCGTCGCGGCTTTCAGCGCCATCGTGCCGGTGTGGATGGCGAGCCTCGGCCCAGGGCATCGCGAAAAAAACGTCCTGAGCCATTATTTTGGCGCCTGGGCGGCCAGGCCCGAGGAAGTGCACGCTCGCGATGACGGCGGCCGCGCACCGGACGCGATCCGGCCGCCGCGGCGATAAGATGGTGTAGGAAATATTTTCGTTGACAGGAATTATCACCGTAGATTAAAACGCTCTCATCAACGGGCGAGGTGCGTCCGCTGAGCGTCAAGCCCCTCTTGTCCCAACCCATGAAGGCCGCGACCAGCGATGGTGGCGGCCTTTTTCTTTGCGAGGACCCTGACCATGGCCTTTACCATCCGCGATCTGTCCGTGCTCGCCTATGCCAACGGATTCACCTTGTGGCACTACAAGACAGGTATTGATTCCCTCGCCGACGTGGCGTGCGACGATTACTTCGCCGACGCCAGCGACATGATGGCGATGGGCGACATGATCCTGATCTCCGGTGCCAAAGGTTGCCGGATTCTGGCCATCGCCCACGCCGACGCCGGTAACGTGTTGTCCGCCCCGGTCGGCTGAGCGTCCGACCAATCCGCCGTTGGGCGCACACCTCGCCGGAGATCGTGCGAACGCTCCCGGCGGCGAAGCCCGGCCATTGCCCGGAAAGGATGCGGCCGATGCGACTATCGAGGAGTTATTTCCGCATAGACCGCTGGTTTTTCAGGTTATCTCGTGACTTGTCAGGAATTTCCACCTTGACGCGCCAGCGCCAGATGAGGATTGTGTGCGGGAAAGCAGCGGTCCGCCGTCATTTGAGTGTCCGATTATCGCATTCGGTCTTCCGGAACGAGGCCGGCCATCTGTCCCTCGGGCGGTGGTGGTGTCCCAGGGTCACCTCGCCGGGGTCGCCCGAAACCCGAAACCGTCGAGGCATCCCAGCCTCGCGGTTCGGTTCCGGGCCGCCATGATGGGTCGGGTGCCATACGGCGGGCCGTCGCGATGCTGTTTTGTCCCGCGCTATGAGGAGTGCAGTAACTTGGCGCTAGCCATTGACCGTCTGATCGAACTGGACGAGCAGGCGTCCGCGAAACAACACGAGCGGGCGGCCTATCTGTCGTTGATGGACGCAGTGATCGAGGCATTGCCCGATGCACTGATCGTCACCGACGCCGTGGGCAAAATCGTCCTGTTCAACGAGAAGGCCGAATTCATGTTTGGCTACCACCGATCCGAGGTGATCGGCCACACGGTGGAGAAGTTGATGCCGGAACGCGCCAGGGCCCGCCACGCCCATGACCGCGAGATGTACAACCGGTTCGACATCAGCCAGCGCGCGCGAACCATGGGGGTCGGCGCCAACCTGCAGGGAATTCGCAGTGATGGACACGAGTTTCCGGCCGATATCACGCTGGCGCGGATGGTGGTGCCGAAGGGCATCTTCAATCTGGCGCTGATCCGGTTCGCGCGTCAGGCGATCGACCTCGCGGTGGGGGCGCTGTGCTCGCGGGGACACCAACCTGAACCGGGACAAGAGAGCGATCAACCCGATGCAGGATGCTGACGAGTATTCGAGCTGGCTCGAATCTCGACGCCTCATTATTTCGCAGCTCGCCACGATGGAATCGGCCATCCGTGACCTCAGTTCGAAAATCGACCGGTTCAATGACTCGGCGCGCGAGAGGGCGATCGAGGTCGCCAAGGATGCCCAGGCGGGGATCTCGGACCTGAATTTGCGGGTCGCCATGCTGGAATTGCGGGCGAAGTTGTGGGGCGGGATCATTGGATTGTGCGCCGGCGGCGTGGGAACCGTCATCGTCCAGCTGGTGATGCGCTCGATCGAGCGATGACGGCCACGTACGCCAGCTTAATTATATCGGATACCGAATTAAATAGTGCGGCCGCGGAGGCATTCTGAGTTGCGAGCCGTGGCCATATGACCGACTGGTTCAGCGCGGACGGATATATTCCGCACGGTTTCTGCCTGTCATGGGATCCCGATCTGATGGCGGCGGTCGTTCTCTCGAACGCCCTGATCGCGTTGGCCTACATGTTCGTGACCGTCGTGCTGGTGTTCAAGGCGATCGAGCCCACTCCGGTCGTGCCGCGATGGCTGTTCTGGGCCTACGCCGCGTTCATTTTTTGCTGCGGTCTTTCGCACGTGTTGGATGACGTGACGCTGTGGTTCCCGGTTTATCGGCTGCAGGCCTTCGTGCTGGTAGTCACCGCGTTGGTATCGCTGATCGCCGCGATGCTGCCGGTATCGATTTGGTTGACGCGCGAGGCGGGGCGGTGGCGGAGATGACCAGCGTCGCGACTGGTTTCCGCCCAGGGGTCATGGGCTCGGCCTCGATCGGGGCGGCGGCCGTCATCACGCGGTCCAACGTCTTTCCGGTCCAGTAATGGCCTGGCATCCGCGGCGGAGTTCTCGCCCCGCGCGGCTCACATCCGGGGCAGGCGGACCCAGGCCAGACCATAATCCCAGACTGGCTACGCCATCCCTGGCACCTTGTGTCCCGGACGCTGACCCGCATGGGCGTTCGCCGGGGCCTGGCGCGAGTGCACGCCTCGCCACACTCGACCAATCGTGCGCCCGCGTGACCGGCGGCGCCGGCGTGGCGGTGGCGACTCACCGGCCGGTGGCCCATAAGCCCTCCATCATGTTGTCCGCTGTTGCCTCCGCCCTGTTGCCGCTGTTGCGCCGGATCGACCCCGAGCGCGCGCATGGCATCGCGCTCCGCGCGCTCCGGCTCGGGCTGGTTGGGCGATCCCCCGCGCCGGACGATCCCGCGCTGGCGGTGACCGTGCTGGGACGCCGGTTTTCCAATCCGATCGGCCTCGCCGCCGGCTTCGACAAAGGCGCCGTGGCGACGAAGGCGTTGATGCGGCTCGGCTTTGGCTTTGTCGAGACCGGCACCGTCACGCCGCTGCCGCAGCCCGGCAATCCAAAGCCGCGACTGTTCCGGTTGGAACCGGATAACGCGGTGATCAACCGGCTGGGGTTCAACAACGCCGGTCTGGACGCCTATCTGCGGCAACTCGTTACCCTGTCCGCGCGTCCGGTACCGCTTGGCGCCAATGTCGGCATCAACAAGGAAGGCGCCGACCCGGTGCGGGACTATCCCGCCCTGATCGCCGCCGTCGCGCCCCACGCCGACTACGCCGTCATCAACATTTCCTCCCCCAACACCCCTGGGCTGCGCGACCTGCAAGGCGAAACCCAGTTGCGGGCGATCCTCGCCGCGGTGGCCGAGGTCCCTGACCGGCCGCCGGTATTGGTCAAAATCGCGCCCGATCTGTCGCGCGACGGCATCGCCGCGGTGGTCGAGACCTGCGTGATCCATGGAGTACAGGGGTTGATCGTCGGTAACACGACCATCAGCCGGCCGGCCGGCCTGCGCTCCCCGCATGCGAGCGAACCGGGCGGCCTCTCCGGCGCGCCGTTATTCGCGCTGTCCACTGCCGTGCTGGCGCGGGCGTTTCTGCTGGCGCGGGGGCGCCTGACGCTGATCGGCACCGGCGGCGTGTTCTCCGGCGCCGATGCGCTGACCAAGATCCGCGCCGGGGCGTCCCTGGTGCAGCTTTATACCGGTTTCGCGTATCATGGGCCGGCCCTGATCCCGCGGCTGAAGGCCGATCTGGCCGCTGCCCTGAAGGCCGGCGGTTTCGCTCGGGTCGAAGACGCGGTAGGCACCGCCGCGCAAGAACTCTCGGACCATTGACCCATGCGTTTTCTCACCGGCTTCGCCGCGCTCGCGTCTGACTATGACGGCTTCGTGCTCGACCTCTGGGGGGTCATTCACGACGGCGTGAACGCGTTTCCGCACGCTGTCGATTGCCTGACCCACCTGCGCGACGCCGGCAAGAAGACGCTGCTGCTGTCGAACGTGCCGCGGCCGAACGACGCGGTGCGGACGATGATGCGCCGGATGGGGATCGCGGACGCGCTCTACACCGACATCCTGACCAGCGGGGAGGCGGTGCGCCGCGCCTTACAATTCCCGCCCGACGCCTGGTGGTCCGCTCTGGGTAAACGCGTTTACCATCTTGGTCCGGAGCGCGACCGGCTGGTGCTGGAGGGCTTGCCGCTGATCACCGTGGCGACCCCGGCCGAGGCCGACTTCGTGCTGAACACCGGCCCGGACGATCATCGCAACCCCAGTGATATGAACGAGTTCGAGCCGACCCTTCAGGATTGCGCGAAGCATCGCCTGCCGATGATCTGCGGTAACCCGGACCTGGAAGTCATTCGCGGCGGGGTGCGGGTGCTGTGCGCCGGCTCGCTCGCGCTGCGGTATCAGGAACTTGGCGGGGACGTGCGCTCGCTCGGCAAGCCCGATCCGGCGATCTACCAGCCGGTGCTGGCGCTGCTGGCCATGCCGAAGGACCGGGTGCTCGCGGTGGGGGATTCGCTGCGGACGGATATCGCGGGCGCGACCGCGGTTGGGCTGGCGACCTGCTGGGTGCTGGACGGATTGCATGGCGAGGGGTTGCGGCGTGCGGACGGATCTTATGATCCGGCGCAGGTGAAGGCAGCGGCGCGCGAGGCGGGCATGGCGCCGGTGGCGGCGATGGCACGGTTCGCCTGGTAGAGCGGTCTACGCCCCTTTCGTTCCCAGGAACCGGGCGAACGCCGCGAGCGTCGTGTCGGAGACGTGATGCTCGATGCCCTCGGCGTCGAGTTCGGCTGACTCGGCTGGCACGCCGACCGCCAGGAGCAGGTCCACCACCACGCGATGCCGGGAGCGGACGCGGTCGGCCAGGGTTTCCCCGGACTCGGTCAGGAATACGCCACGATAGGGTTTGGCGACCGCCAGTCCTTCGCGCTTCAACCGGCCGATGGTCTTGATCACGGTGGCATGCGACACGCCGAGCCGGCGGGCGATGTCCGTGGCGCGCGCCTCACCGTTTAGCGCGTGCAAATCGGAAATCAGCTCCACATAGTCTTCCAGCAGCGCGCCGGATTGCGCGGTACGCGCCTTGCCGAAGCGGATCGCCTGATCCGGCTCTTCCGGCATCGTCCTGGGTGCTGGCTCTGCCATCCCGCGTGATCGGACCTTGTTGGCCGACTCCGGTCAACGACCGGGTCGTGGGCCGGATCATATCCCGGCTATCTGCGCCAACAACACCATGTTGAGCCCGAGCACAACCACCGTCCCGATCACCGACGCGGCGCGGATCAGCGGACCGGGCGAAAACACCCCCATCATGTCGCGCCGGAACACCAAAATCAGCAACGCGATCATCGGCACCGGCAGCACCAGGCTCAGCACGACCTGGCTGATCACCAGCGCCCGCGTTGGATCGACACCGATCGCCACCACCACGAAAGCCGGCAGCATGGTCAGCCAGCGGCGCACCCAGAGCGGGGTCCGGAAACCGACGAAATCCGCCATGATGGTCTGGCCGGCCATGGTGCCGACCACCGAACTCGACACGCCCGAGGCGAGCAGCGACGTCATAAACACCACGGCGGCGAGCCCGCCCAGCAGCGGCAACAGCGTGTGATAGGCGGTTTCGATCTCGGCCACTTCGGGATGGCCCGCGTGGAACATGGACGCCGCCATCGCCACCATCGCGAGGTTGACCAGGCCGGCGAAGCTCAGCGCGATCACGACCTCGATGTTGGAATAGCGGAGGACCGTCGCCTTTTCCGCCCGCGTGCGCGTCGGCATGCGACCCGGCATCAGCGCCGAGTGGAGGTAGATCGCATGCGGCATGACAGTCGCGCCGACGATCCCGACCGCGAGCGTCAGCGCGCCGGAATCGCGGATTTCCGGCACCACCGCGTGCCAGGCGAACAGGTGCCAGTCGGGCGGCGCGATCGCCAACTCGATCAGATAGCAAAGCCCAATCAGCCCCACGAAACCGGAGATGATCAGCTCGATCGGGCGGAATCCGCGCGATTGCAGGGCCAGCAATCCCCAGGTCAACACCAGCGTCAGCCCAAGACTGGTGAGCAGCGGCAGGCCGAGCAGCAGACTGAGACCGATCGCCGCGCCAACGGTTTCCGCGAGGTCCGTGGCCATGGCCCCGATTTCGCTGACGATCCACATGGTCAGTGTGACCGGGCGGGGAAACTGGGTCCGGCACAGCGTGGCGAGGCTTTGTCCGGTGACGATGCCGAGCCGGGCCGACAGCGCCTGGAACAGCATGGCGATCAGGTTCGCCAGCGTGACGACCCAGAGCAGGCCGTAACCATACCCCGCGCCGGCCTGGATGTTGGTCGCGAAATTGCCGGGGTCCATATAAGCGACCGAGGCGATGACCGCGGGGCCGACGAAGGGCAGGAAGCCGCGCACACCTCGGCGTTGGCCGCTCAGGCTTTCCAGGCCGGCGCGCATGGTGCGACCGGTCAGGCCACCCGGAAAGGCGGTTGCCGGAGCACCGGGTTGGTGAACGAGAGCGTCGCTCATACGGGAATTTTGTCCATCCGCGCTGTGGTTTCGTGCATGGCTACGGCACCGGCAATGTTTTGCACCTCTGGCGACAGAATGTAGCCAAGGGTACACTCTGTTGCAAGGGGTTTCGGCCACGGATCGCGATGGGCCGCCTCGTCTGGAACGATGCTCGAAAAGCCTGGTTCTCCACCCGCCTGGCGGGCGGGTCAGGCGTCGAAAAAGTCGGCTTTCCGCTCGCCGCGGGGGTCATGACCCGGGCTATCCGCCGATCGAGCCGGGGGAGGGCCATGACCATGAGAAGGCACCGGGATCCCTTGTTCCGCCGGCGCCCTCCGCCGACTTCAGGGTTTCGCGGCCGCCGCCGCCGTCCCGTTCGCGTTCAGGTCCTGGCCGAGACTGTCGCGCAGCCATCCGGCCGGCATGGCCCGAAAAAACCCGTTCCGTAATCCGGCCAGTCGTGTCTTGTTCATGCCGATCATCTCCGGCGTGAAAAACTCCGGACCGTCCGTGAACATCAGATACGCCTGGGCCTCGTTTTCCATCACCTCCTCGAGGGTCGAATCATACCCCAAGGAACTGAGGTGACGCCGGATCCGCTCCCGTTCGCCCGCCGTGAGGGTTTGCGTCCAGAACCGGTGAACGAACGCCACGTAGGTCGGGTTGGTGAAATACTCGCCGTGCGACAATTCGTGATGGAGAATGGTGGCACGGGCAATTCGGGTGACGTGTTGGTCAGCGCCAACCTGGGGGATTGAAATCAACGCCGCCCGCGCGCCGGGCTCGAACCAGCCTTCCTGGCGGATCAGGCGGGCCAGGCGATCCTCCTCGCCCACCAATTGGATGTTGTCGCGATCGCTGAGCGCGAAGAACCGGAGCAGTTCTGGGGCGCCGTAGTCATGGCCGTAATAGTACGTCTCGACCGTGTCGCCGCCCGCGCGGATGGCGGAATCGAGCTCGCCGTCGGTCAGCAGGCGGTCGTGCGGCAGGCCGGATTTTTCCGTCAGGGCGGCGACCCGGTTCAACATCCGCCCCTGATCGAGAAGGGAGGCGAAGTCGAGGACGAGAATGCGCGGATTCGCCTGGAAGCGGAAAATCGCCGGGTCCGGCGCGCCCTCGGCGGGGATGTGGTCCAGGATCTGCTGTTCGGTGGCGGTTTCGATGCGGAATTCCGGCTGGGCCGGCGCGGGTCGCGCGGATTCCGCCATGCCGCGGGCGCCCGGGGGCGCGGCCGTGAGGGCGACGGTACCCGCGGGCGCCGTACCGGCCAGCGGCGCGACGGCGGCATCCGGTCGCGGTGGGGTTTGTGGCGTTTCCGGTTGTGCCGCCGAGGGCGCCTGGCGCACCGCGATCCCGGGCGCCGGCGGGGCCGATTGCCATAGAAACCAGCCGCCGGCCATGGCGAGTACCACCAGCAGGACGGGCGCCACGATCGTCCAGACCGGGACTCGCGGCGATCGTACGCCTGCCGGCACCGGCTTTGTCAGCCTGATCGTGCTGTCGTCGTCAACCGGTTGCGGCATCCTGGCATTGCCATGAGCTGGATTGAAGCCGGGATCCCGGCGGGCCTACGAACCACTGGCTCGGGATGAAATCTCAGCGGCGGTGGGGATCGGTCGATCCGCTATCCTTTAAGGATGCCCCAGCCCCGGATCGAGAGCAAACACGAGATCACGCGGCGAGATGGATGACAGGATGCGGGGACGACCCGGGCGACGACGCCGGGAGGGAGATCGTGCCTTGCCGCCCCGGCGGAGCGGCGCGGTCAGGTGCCGAGATTGATCACCTGGACCCGCCGGTTCCGTGCCTCCGGCGTCTGCGGCGGTGTTTCGACCAACGGATCTTCCTGGCCCTTGCCAACCGCTTCCAACCGTGACGGCGCCACATTGTACTGACTGGTCAGGTAGGACACGACGGCCTCGGCCCGCTGCTGCGAGAGCGCGAGGTTCGCCTCCCGTGAGCCGACGTTATCGGTGTGCCCCTCGATCCGGAACCGGAAATTCGCCAGGTCACTCGACGCCAGTGCCTTGCCCAGAGCATCGAGGGAGGCCTTCGCCGCCGAGGTCAGCTCGGCGGATCCGGTAGGAAAGTTGACCGTCAGGTTGACCGAGGGACCAGCGGCCGGCGTGGCCTCCTCCCGCGTATTATGCGTCACCTGCGATCGGGGCGCCGATGCCGTGGTGGACGCCGGATGAGCGGCCGATGGCGTCTGCGGGGCAGCGCTGCCACCGAGTTTGATCCCGCGGGTCGATCCTGAGACGAGGTTGCCGGTCGGTTTCAACGCGTTGATGATCGAGTCAGCCGATTGCTGAGCGCTCGCCATGCCACCGGCGGCGGTCAGGGCAATCACGGCCAGGGGAATGGCGGCGATGGGCTTCAGAAACCCGCGCATGGTTGATCCTCCTTCGGCGTGACGAAATAACACATTATATTACGGATGATAGGCCAGTCCATCAGCTTAAGCAAACAATGGCACCTCCGAATCCAACTCATCGCGACAAGCATTTTTTTCAGGACGTTTGAGGCCCGGAGACGAGTTGTCTCGCGGCCGGTCTCGCCATCGCGCGGAGCGGTCAGAAGACTCCCGCGTTCTTCAATATGGGGAGGAAACGGTCGAGACAGGCCTCGACCGATGTCCTTGCATCCGCTTCCTGATCCTGGGAGATGTTCATCACCCGCAGCAGGCTGTCCGTGTCGGTGATCCCCTCGCGGACGAAGTCCACCAGGGCCAGGGCCAGCAAGGGCGTCACCAGAGGAATCCCGGTCGGCCGGCAGGCGGCGGCGACCGGACGTTGGGGCGACTCCCTGACCATCATCCGCCGCGCGGAGACCGTGTTGAAACGCATCGCCTCGACCCCCGGCGCGGTCATCGGCCGCGCGGTCGGCTCGACCATCTCGGCGCCGATCAGGATGCTAATCAGTTCCGCCGGATTGTCGCGCCGGCCGATCAGGTCGGGCAGTTGCAGCAAATCGCCCACCCGTCCCGGTCCCGCGGCCAGGGATTTGACGATCGGCTGGTAGAACTCCTTGTTCAGTTCCGCCCGTCCCGCCGGCGTCGAGACCGCCTCCGGCAGTTCCGCCGGCGGCTTCACCAGCGTGAGATAAACGTCCATCAGCGCCGCCGCCCGCTCGCTCAGGTTGATGCGGCGCGCGCCCCGCACGAACACATCGTGGCGGAGGGCGCGCGGAATGCACATGTCCTTGATCAGTTCCTGCATCAGCGGATCGCTGTAGCGGTTGAAGATCTCCCGTTGCTCTTCGGTCAGCATCAGCTCGGGAAAATTATCCGTCAGGTTGCCGCCGGCGATCCATTCCAGTTTGGCCTCGCTCAGCGTGGCGGCGACGTCGATGACGAAGCACGGCGCCCAGTGCGCGTTCATGAATTCGTGCGCCAGATAGTGAGGGCTGGCGCCCTCGAGAGCGCTCACCAGGTTCGCGATGCTCGAGCCGCTGGTGGCGAAGTGCGCGTTGGCGGCCATTAGATCTTTCACGACGCGTAGTCCCGCACGCGCCTGTATGTCGCTGCGGCCCGCCACCCGTTGGCCGGCTTCCCGAATGACGCGCGCGACTCCCATCCGCTCCTGCCATCCCGGCAACGTATTATAACTCAGATGCACCAGTCCCCCTGGGCGGACCTTCTGGCCCAGAAGGCGGACGATCCCGCTTTGCGCGGCGGGCGGGATCCAGCTCCAGATCCCGTGCATGGTGACGAAGTCCATCTCCGGCAGCGCGCGCAGGACCGGGCTGTCTTCCCAGCGCGCGAAATCCGCCTCGACGAAGGTGATATTGGTCAGGCCCGCTTCGGCGGCCCATTCGCGCGCACCCGCGATATGCGCGGGGTTGAAATCGACGCCGGTGACCGTCCATGTCGGGTTGCTCGCTGCCAGGGCCATGGCGCCGTACCCAAAGCCGCAGCCCAGTTCGAGCAGCGCGACCGGATCGTCGCCGGCCGGAATGGTGGCCGATGCGCCGCCGATGATCGAGGCCAGCGCCATCATCGCTGGCGATTGCTGGCGATACCAACCCAACGTGTAACTGATGTCGGTAACGTAACCGCCGCCCCACTCGCTCATGCCGCGTGTTCCCCGGTCGCGAGGCGTCGCGCCTCATTGGTCGCGAGGCTTTGGGCCTCAATGGTCGCGAGGCTTTGCGCCTCAATGATTTCGGCCTCGAACACCGACTCGGCCGCGTCGGTGAAGCGCCGTTGCCCGCCGGCCATCGGTTCCAGCCACGTGTTCCACCCGAGTCTGGGCTTCGGGTCCGCGGTCGCGTCAAGCCGGAGCGGCGGAACGCTGTCGGCCGCGAGAACCGGGTTGATGGCGAACCCAATCTCAAACCCGACATAGGTGCGTACCAGGGACACAAGCCGTTGCAGCGCCAGGCGATCCGGCAGCAGGCGCTCGAACCCCGCGCGGTCCAGCGGTCCGATGCGCAGAATGACCCGGGCCTGCGGATCCCAGGCGCGAACCCCGGCCGCCGCGTTGGCGCTCAGTTGGCTGAACTGGCCGTTGGCGCCGATCCGGGTGCGCTGATCCGGTGGCAGACCAAGCCACGCGCCGGCGAACTCGATCACCTCCACCCGCATCCCGAGCCAATCGGACACCATCGCGCCAAGCCGTTGCGCCGACCGCGGCCGCATCGCGAACAGCCCGGCGTAGTGCAGCAGCGGATCCGTCGAAATCAGCAATCGGTCGGTCAGGTGGGCGGTGCCATGACCGGTCAGCGCCAGCAGCGCCCGCGCGATCGGATCCTGCCGCGGCGGTGTGCCCAACGCGGCGGTTTCCGCGGCCCGCGCAGGCCGGTATTTCGCCCCGGCCCGGGCGAAAAAGGCGACGAAGCGATGGCTCAGCGTGTCCAGGAACGCGTACAGCGACGATGACCGGTTGCGCAGCGCCTGCACGACGGCATCGGTATAATGCCGCGGCAGCACACCGGAGGGACCGGTCAGCCCGATCATCCCCACCGTCACATCCGGCCTGCCAGCGGGGGGGCCACCGCCGCGAAACTCCACCACGTCGGCCGGCGGATAGGTGAGGCCGGGTGGGCTGCGGAAGCGTGCCACTTCGGCCGGATCGGCGGTGCGCCGCGCCAGGGTCAGCAGGCGGACCGCGGCGTCGAAGCCAAACCGGCGCGGCGTCTGCGCCAGTGCCTCCAGAGGCGAACGCGATTTCATACCAGCACGCGGGTTCCGCTGCGCGCCGGCCAGGTCCCGGCGTTGCCGGGCCGGCCGCGCAGGACCGCGCGCGTCCGGGTGAAGCTGTTGATGGTCGCATGCAACGCGAGGAACTGCTCCAGCACGCTGGCCAACAAGAACAGCCCGCCGACCTGCCAGGCCCGCGGATCGAATTCCAGCGTCACGTCCAGGCCGCGGCAAAACGCGCCCATCCGACCAGGGGCGCGCGCGGTTCCGGGTTGCGACGAGACCCCCATCAGGGCCTCGATCGCCGTCGTCGTCTCCGGCGTGTCGCGGAACGCGTACAGCCGGAGGACCTCCTTGAGCGCCTCCGCCCCGCCCACACCGCCGGTGACCGACAAATGGCTGAGCGACAGCTGGGAAATCAACCGCCAGAACCCGTTTTCCCGCAATGGCGGACGCAGCGTGGTCGTGGGCGGGGTAACCGGGGTGATCGCCGCGACCGATGCCGCGCCTTCGACCAGGCGCAACGCCGGGCGGCCGCCGCCATAAGGCAGGTCGGTCGGCAGATCGCGGTTGAGGCACAGGGCGTCGACCGACAATGTGGCATCGCTCGGGGCGGTCGGATCGAAGCCGGGGTCGTGCGGCGCCAGGAAGACCTCGGTGCCTGGCACGCCGGGCGCGGCGGCGCGGCGGGCGGGGTGATAAAAACCGCCGGGCGCGGTCGGATCCGGGTCGGCTTCCGTCAGGCGATGAAACGGCCGCCACGGCCGGGTCGAGCCATCCGGCCGGGTTTCCCGGACCCGTTCAATACTCCAGACTTCCGCGAAATGCGGCCGTCTCGCGTCCGGCACGACCCGATACTCGGTTTGCATGTGGCTGACCGCGATCGGCTCGCAGCGGCGGCTGAACAGATTGACGATCGGCACGCAGCCTAATGCCATGGATGGCTGGCCGATGGTGCGTTCCAGTTCGCTCACCGCGCGGTCGAGATAAATGAAAATCTCCAGGCGATTGCCGCCGCTCGCCATGGTTTTCTTGTCGATGCCGCCGATGTCGATGAACAGAAACTTTTCCGGGAACGCGAAATATTCGGTCAGCAGGCGGAAGCCGGAGAAGCCGCGGGCGGACCAGGGCAGCAATGCCTCGTCATCGGCGAAGCCGGCGGGTTGCACGGACGCGGCCGGCACGATGACCGGATTGGCGTCGGTGGCGGAATCGGCGAACGCCACCGACAACACGTGCCCGCCGAGCAGTTCGTACAGCGGCAGCGTCTGGTTCGATGGGCCCTGCAAAAAGAAGCGCAGCCGGTCGACACCCAGTTGGGCGAATGTCATCTCCGGCATCGCGCATTTCAGCGTGATCCGCAGCGCGGCGACCGCCCCGGCGGCGGCCGGGTTCGCCGGCGCGACGATCGGCAGGCCGGTGAGCCGGATGTTCTCCACCTCGACCGGCCACAGGGTGACCGGAGCGGTGGTGCGGTAGCGCAGCGCCTCGCCGCGCACCGGTTCGGTCTCGAACTCGGTGCCCACCGGCCGTGTGTCGGGGGTTTGCAGATCCGGCGCGCAGTCCAGCCGCGCCACCATGCAGGACGGCACGGGCGCCAGATAATGCGGATAGAGCATGCCGAGCAGAGCGTCCGTCAGCTCGGGGAACTCGTCGTCCAGCCGGTGGTGCACGCGGGCGGCGAGAAACGCCACGCCGTCCAGCAGTCGCGCGACATGCGGATCGTCGACGCCGCCGGGCGAGAGGCGCAACCGGCCGGCGATCTTCGGGTAGGCCTCGGCGAACTCGGTCGCCAGGCGGTGGATCGCCGTCAGCTCGCGGTCGTAATAAGGCAGTAACGTGTCAGACATCAGAGCCACCCGTACCGTCATGCTCGGGCCTGACCCGAGCATCTGTCGCGGCAAGACCGTCCGAAGCGGTGCGCAAACAACCACGGGCGTGGGCGGTAGAGATGCTCGGGTCAGGCCCGAGCATGACGGCGTGGGGCATCAAAGCGTCTCGCTGTCGCGAATCCGCACGTTGTCGTTCACGGTGTCGACGATCGTGTCGAACGTGACCTGTTCCGGGGCGGGGTCCGCGTGCAGGACGGCCTCGATCCGCAGGCGCAGGGACGCGTCGAGCCGCTGGCCTTCATCGATCATATGGACCCGCACCGAGAGAAAGCGCGGTTCGAACCGGCGGATCGTCGCCTCGATCTCCAGCCGCAGCCGATCGCGTTCGCCCTGGTTGTTGAACACGCCGGCGGCGAAATCGGGGATGCCGTAGCAGAGCGGGGAGGCGGGGAGTTCGGTGAATTCGCGCGGCGGGGACTTCCAGCGGCGGCGGGCGTTCAGCAGCGCCTCCAGTTCCCGGCGAACCGATTGCCGCAACGCCTGCATCGCTTCGGCCGCCGCCATGGGTGGATCGCGATCGCGATCCGGCGCGTCGTCGATCAACCGCTCCAGCAGCGGCAGTTGGACGCGGGCGGTACTGGTCTGGCCGACAGGCCCGCCTCTGCCACTCACGCGCCAAACCGCAATACGCCAAGGTCCATGATGGCGATGTCGTCGTCGCCGCACAGCAGGACGCGTTGGCCGATGCCGCGGACCGGTCCCAGGGCGGGATCGGTCCAGTCGGTTTCCCGCCCAAGCTTCAGCGGATCCGACGTGGGATCGCCGCCGGCGTAAATGACGGGTATATAGACGTCGCCGTCCGGTCCGTCCGCGACCGACATCGAGACGCGGCGCCAGATCAGGTCGCGCGGCCGTTTCGGCGGATGAAATTCGGCGGTCAACACCCGTTCGGTCGGGATCCAGAAGTATTTGCCGGTCGTGGTCAGGACCTCGAAGGTGCCGGCCAGCAGATCGTCCGCGTCGCGCAAATCGTCGAACGGCGCGTCGTTGTGAAAACCCGGCGTGCGGGGACGCGCCGCCTCGGCGGCGGTGGCGTTTTTCGTGGCCTCGGCCGGGTCGTTGGCGCGCAAGGCGACCAAAGCCGCGAGCTGCAGCCGCTGCACCTCGGTCGGGTCGGACAGCAGTTCGGGCACCCGGCCATCGCGGAACAATTGCCGCCGCGCCATGTCGGCCCGGATCAGCTGGCGGAACTCGGCGACCACCACCGCGGTCGAGGGGTCGATCGTGGACGCGGCGTCCAGCAGCACATCGGCGCGCTCCAGATTGCCGGTGAACACCAGGATCTCCGCCAGCAGGATGCGGGCGGAGAGGTCGGTGGGGGCTTTCCGCACGGCGTTCTGGGCGGCGGTCAGCGCGTCGGTCAGTTTGCCGGCACGCAAGAGATCGCCCGCGGTCTGGTCGGTCATGGGTTCTCCTCGCGGGTCATCGCCCGCCGAGATCGGTTACGAGTTGGAATGACGCCGCAACGTCATCGATCTGGTAGTGCGGTTGCAGAAACACCGTGCAGCCGAAGCTGCCGGGCTTTCCCGTCAGTTCGTTGACCGTCACCTTGCCGGCGATCAGCGGATAGCGCGAGCGTGTCTCATAGGGCGCGTTGCTCCGGACATATTGCTTGATCCAGCCATCGAGCACCTCTTCGATTTCCTCCGCCGTCTTGAACGATCCGACCATCTGCCGGCCCAGCATCTTGACGTAGTGGGCGAAGCGGGACGCGCACATGATCGTGTTGAGCTGATTGGACAGTCTGGCGTTGGCATTGGCCGCGTCCGCGTTGGCGCCGGTGAAGCGTTGCGGCACCAGCGGGCTGCGCGCCGCGCCGAACACCAGTTCGTCGGCGTATGGGATCGAGGCCAGGGGGATCAGCCCGGCATCGAGCAATTCCCGCTCCTGGCGATCGTTCCAGACGATCTCGACCGGCTTGCGGATCCAGACCCCATCCGGATCGGTACGGAACGACTCCACCGGCGTCGCGTCGACGATCCCGCCGCCGAGCCGGTCGAGGTCGGCGCCGCGGGTATCTCCGGGCCACGCGCTTTGCGCGAAGGCGCGGGCGACGACCTGGCCGAAGGCGAAACCCGCTGACATCCAGACGCGGTCCTTCGCGTCCGGCGCGTATTCCGCGTAACGGAACTGGTCGGCTCTTGTGCCGTCGTCTTCCCACGGCGGCCGCGCCAGCAGACGGGGCAATGTGATGCCGAGGAAGCGGGTATCGACCCGCGTGGTCATGTTGCGCCAGCGCGCGTGTTCGCCATTGCGTAGCGGACTGGCGATGTCGGTGACCGTGGCTAGGTCGGCGAAATCATCGACGTCCAGCAGCACCGGCGATGCGCCGACGATCGTGGGACAAAACGCGGCGGCGGCGACACTGGCCAAAGCGGCCAGCGCGTTTACGTCATCCGTGCGGGAGGTCGGGCCGGACCGGTGCCTGACGTCATGGTCGATGATCAGCAAACCGTACGGCTCGCCGCCAGGTGTGCCGAATTCCTCTTCGTAAATTTTGCGGAACATCTGGCTCTGATCGAATTCGACCGCGCGTTCCAGGTCGCGGCAGATTTCCGCCCAACCGGCATTGAGGATTTTGGCCTTCAGCCGCGCCCCACTGTCCATGCCGCCGACCAGCCACGCGAGGCCGCGCCAGGTTCCTTCCAGCCGGCGCAACCGGTCGTGGTGCAGGACCGCGTCCAGCTGTTCGGACAACATGGCGTCGATGGCGACGATGTCTCGGTCGAGCAAACCGCGCACGTCGTCCGCCGTCCCGCGCCAGCCGGCGGGAAGCCAAACCGCGAGCGCCGCGTCATGTTCGGCGGTGAGGAAGCCGGCCAGCGCATCCTCGAGCGCGTGATCCCGACTGCCGAGGAAGTGTCCCGACAGCACGGCCGCCCGGAGGTCGGGCCGGTCGGGCTCAGGTGTCGGCACCGCGTTCCCGGGCCCGCCACCGGGGACCACCGCGCGGGCGGTGGTCTCGTCGATGGCGGAATCGGAGTCGTTCACGGGGCGTCGTCCGCCGGCGCCGGTTGGCCGGCCGTCAGCCTGAAGCGGCCGGGATACGCGCCACCATGCGCAGGCTGGTCGTCAGTTCCTCCATTTGCAGCCAGGGGCGGAGATAGGCCACCGCGTTGTACGAGCCTGGCTTGCCGGGGATTTCCTGCACCCGCACCTGCGCCTCGCGCAACGGATAGCGGGCCTTGGTCTCCTGACCCGCCTGCTCGTTGCTGTTGACGTAGTTGAGGATCCAGCGGTTCAACCAGCGCTCGACATCGGACGCTTCCATGAAGCTGCCGATCTTGTCGCGCGCCATGACCTTCAGATAATGCGCGAACCGGCTGGAGGCCATGATGTACGGCAGGCGGGCGGAGATCGCGGCGTTCGCGGTCGCCTCGGGCCGGTCGTATTTCTTCGGCTTCTGCACCGTTTGCGCGCCGAAGAACACCGAATAGTCCGTGTTCTTATAGTGGCACAGCGGCAGGAACCCGAGATTGGACAGCTCGAACTCGCGCCGGTCGGTGATGGCGAGCTCGGTCGGGCACTTGGCGTCCATGTCGCCGTCATCGGATTGGAACACGTGGGTCGGCAGATTCTCTACCTTGCCGCCGCCTTCCGCGCCGCGGATCGCGGTACAGAATCCGTACTGAGCGAACGCGTCGGTGAGCCGTGTGCCCATCGCGTAAGCGGCGTTCATCCAGCAGTATTCATTGTGATCCATCGGCCGCGCGGCGCCGGTCGCGTCATACGGTGCTTCCTCGTAGTCGAACTCGTCGATCGCCTTGGTCGCCGCGCCGTACGGCAGGCGAGCCAGCGCGCGGGGCATCACCAGCGACACGAAGCGGGCGTCTTCGCTGTCGCGGAAGCTGCGCCACTTCATATAATCGCTGGTCTCGAAAATCTTCGCGAGATCGCGCGGCTTGGCGAGTTCTGTGTAGCTGTCGAAGCCGAACATGCCCGGACCGGCCGCCGAAATGAACGGCGCGAACGCCCCCGCCGCGACGTTGGAAATCAGCCGCAACGTTTCGATGTCGTCTGGATGCTGCGTCCACTCATAGTCGCCGATCAGCGCGGCATAAGGCTCGCCGCCCGGCGTGCCGAATTCGTTTTCGTAAATCTTCTTGAACAGCTGGCTCTGGTCGAATTCCACCGCGCGCTGCAGATCGCGCGACAGATCGCGCTTCGACGCGTTGAGCAGGCGGATCTTCAACGTCGTGCTGGTCTCGCTGCTCATGATGAGGTAGTGCAGCCCGCGCCAACTGCCTTCCAGCTTCAGAAATTTCGGATCGTGCATGATCGCGTTGAGCTGTTCGGACAGCTTGCGGTCGATCGCCGCGATCGCGCGGTCGAAGGTCCGGCTGAGGTTCTTGTCGAAGGTAACAGTCCCCGCCATCGCCTGCTCGACCAGGTTCTTCATCAGGTCCTGGGCCTGGTCGGGCGCCGTCTGTTTGGTGGCCGCGACCACCTGGTCGAGGATCGATACGGCTTCGGCGGCTTCCGCGCCGGCGGTCTGGGGTGCGGTCTGTGCGCCTGACATGGTCAGCCCTCCTTCTTATCGAGGCCAAGCTGGCCACTCAGCGTCTTCAGTTCATTCTCGTTCTGAAGCACCTTTTCAAGCAGGCCTTCCAGTTCTTCCGAACGGTCGACCTTGCTCATGAGGTCGCGCAGCTTCGCCCGGGTTTCCATCAATGCCCGCAGCGCGGGGACCTGGGCGGCGACGCGGGCCGGCTCGAAATCCTCGATGGCGTTAAATTTCAGGTCGACCGCCATTTGCCCGCCCGCTTCGGAGAGCTTGTTGTCGACCTTCAACTTCAGGCCCGGGTTCATGCGCGCCATGACATCGTTGAAATTGTCACGATCGATCTGCACGAACTTGCGTTCCGACATCGATTGCAGCGGCGCGGTGGGATCGCCTGAGAAGTCCCCCATGACGCCCATGACGAACGGGAGTTCCCGAACAATCGCGGCGCCTTCCGTCTCTACCTCATAGGTAATATGAACCCGCGGTTTGCGGACTCGGTTGAGCTTATCATGGACGCTCGCGCTCATGGGTGTGTTTCCCTCTGCCAGAATTAGGATTTCTCAGAACGGCATCTGTCCCCGGTCAGGCGCTCCGAACAGGCTTCGCGGCGATACTAGCGAGCCCGATCAATCCAGGTCAACCAGTGTATGTTAACCTGCGCTGGCCGCTTTCGCTATGACTTTCCTCACATTTTTCCCTGGACACCGGCGAAACCGGGCCTCGCCGCGGGTTGGGCGGTGGGTCCGACGGTGATCTCACTGCGAGACCGGGCGAATGCCGAGCGAGGTCAGAATCGCCTGGCGGACATTGGCGTCGGGCACCACCTCTTCCAGCAGCTCCGGCCAGGTCAGCTTCGCGCGGCGGATCGCGTCGTCGAGCGTATAGGCCAGCGGTGAGGCGGGCTCGGTCCGGCGGAAAAACGTGGCGATGGTTTCCAGCGTTTTGAGCGCGTCATCGCGCGACACCGTCCGCGCCGCGGCGGAGAAGCCGGCCGGACCGGCGCCGGCGCCGCCTTCCGTCTCGCCGGCCGCTTCCACCGTGGCGGCCCCGGCTTCTTCAGCCGCGGCCTCCGCCGCCGGCGCGTAACGGATCGCCGCCGCGTGAATCTGCCGCAGCATATCTCGCACATGCGAAGTGGATGGCGGATCCTCCTTGGCCTTCTCATCCAGCACCGCCGCCATCGCCTCCCAGGCTTCCAGCGCGGCCGTGGCCTCATCGCGAATCCGGCCCAGCGCCGCGGCGCCCACGCTGCGGGCCTCTTTTTCCATGTCCTCCCAGGGGACGGCGCCCGCCTTGATCCGCGCATCGCGGCGTTCGGGCGGCAGAGCCGGCAATTGCTCGGACGATTGATAGGTGAAGAACGTGACCGGCGTGCCGTCGGACCGGTCAAAAAAATGCAATTTATACAGTGGCTGAATGAGCGAGCCGCCACCGTCGCGACCATTCAGCCCAGTGATCGGCGCGATGCGGGTTTCAACGCCGTAATCATCCGGCAGCGGGAACACGCCATCCCAGTACTGCTCGGCCAGGCCTTTGATCAGCGACGCGCCGGCGTACAGCCCGGCGAGGCCATGGCTGCGCACGTAAGCCTCCGTCACCCAGGCGGCGACTTCCAGGTCCTTCGTTGTCTCCTTGAGGGTCTTCAGTCCGACCTCGCGCACGGTTCGCCACATCGGGGCGGGATCGCCCGCGTTGGGATCGCCATTGTCGATCATCTTTTCCGCGTCGCGCGCGTCGGACCGCGCATCCCGCAACCTGTTGTAAGGAGATTGTGGGGAGAAATCTTCCCTGATATCTACCCCCTGCGGAGCGTCGCCGGGGATTGGCTCGAGGAGAGCGGCAAGATCGAACCCTTCGGGAAAATCCACCATGCGGATGCCTTTCTTTCTGGACAATGCCTCAAAATAGCACATAGAGTATCGGCACGGAAGGATACGTCGATCGCGCCGGACACCGCTACCAGCAATGGTATCGTCGATTGTCCCGCGTGTCATCGCCGTGTCCCCCGTCGGAAGGGGAAATATGGCTGCCATCGACCTGAAACAGCTCATCGCGCGGCTGAACGACACCTGCCGCCGGGCGTTGGAAGCCGCCGCGGGCCTGACTCTTTCGCGGACCCATTATAATGTCGAGATCGAGCACTGGCTGGTGAAGCTCGCCGATCGCGCCGACGGCGACATGGCGGCGATCTTAAGGCACTACGAGGTCGACACCGCGCGGTTTCTGACCGATCTCAACCGCTCCCTGGAGAAGATGAAGACGGGGAACGGGCGCGCGCCCTCGCTGGCGCCGGAGATCACCGATCTGGTCAAGCAGGCATGGCTGTTCGCCTCTCTGGAACAGGGCAGCGGCAAAATCCGGTCCGGGCATCTTTTATGGGCTTTGCTCGCGGATGAGACACTGGCGCGCAACGCGCGGGACGCTTCCGGCCAATTGCTAAAAATTCAGCCTGATTTATTGAAACGCGACTTCGCGGCGATCACCGCCAACAGCACCGAAGCCGCCGAGTCCGGCATGCTGGTCACGCAATCGGCGGAGGATGGCGGTCCCGCCGTGTCGGAAGGCGGTGTGCCGCGGCCCGGTGGCGGCGGCGCGCTGGAACAGTTCACCATCGACCTCACCGCGCAGGCGAAAGCCGGCAAGATCGATCCTATTCTGGGCCGCGACTCCGAGATCCGTCAGGTCATCGATATCCTGACGCGGCGGCGGCAAAACAACCCGATCATGACCGGTGAGGCCGGGGTCGGAAAGACCGCCGTGGTCGAAGGGTTCGCGGTCCGGCTCGCCTCGGGCGATGTCCCGCCGGCCCTCAAGGGCGTCACGTTGCGCACGCTCGATCTTGGCCTGCTGCAGGCCGGCGCCGGCATGAAGGGCGAGTTCGAAAATCGCCTGCGCGGCGTGATCGATGAGGTGAAGGCCAGCCCGAAACCGATCATCCTGTTCATCGACGAAGCGCACACGATGATTGGCGCCGGCGGCGCGGCCGGACAGAACGACGCGGCCAATTTGTTGAAACCCGCCCTCGCGCGCGGCGAACTGCGCACCATCGCGGCGACCACCTGGGCCGAATACAAAAAATACTTCGAAAAGGACGCGGCGTTGACCCGCCGGTTCCAGGTGGTGAAGGTCGAGGAGCCGAGCGAGCCGATCGCGATCGCGATGATCCGCGGCCTGGTGTCGACGCTGGAAAAGCACCACAACGTGCGCATCCTGGATGAGGCGGTCAGTGAGGCGGTGCGGCTGTCCGCCCGCTACATTCCGTCCCGGCAGTTGCCCGACAAGGCGGTTAGCCTGATCGATACCGCCTGCGCCCGGGTGTCCATGAGTCAGGCGGCCATCCCGCCGGCGATCGAGGACCGGGAACGGCGCATTGGCCTGATCGATACCGAGGTCGCCATTCTCGACCGCGAAATGGCCAGTGGTGAGAATCACGGTGAGCGCCGCGACGCGTTGCTGGCGGAGCGGGAAGTAAAAACCACCGAACTCGAGGCGTTGTACGAACGGTGGGAGCAGGAAAAGGCGCTGGCCGCCGACATCGGCGAAACCCGCGGCAAGATTGAGGATCCCGAGGACACCGACGACAAGGACGCGTTGCGTGAGACGCTGACCGCCACGTCAGCCGCGTTACGCACGCTGCAGGGCGAGGAGCCGCTGATCTATCCGGTGGTCGACGCGGTGGCGGTCGCCGAGGTCGTCGCGGGCTGGACCGGTATCCCGATGGGGCGGATGCAATCGAATGAGATTCGCACGGTCCTCAATTTGCAGGAAACCATGGGAAACCGGATCGTCGGTCAGTCGCACGCGTTGGAGGCGGTGGCCCAGGCGATCCAGACCAGCCGTGCGGGACTGACCGATCCAAGGAAGCCGATCGGCGTGTTTCTGATGGTCGGCACCTCGGGCACCGGCAAGACGGAAACCGCGCTGACACTGGCCGACCTGCTGTACGGCGGCGAGCAGAACATGACCGTCATCAACATGTCGGAGTTCAAGGAAGAACATAAAGTCAGCCTGCTGATGGGCAGCCCGCCGGGCTATGTCGGCTATGGCGAAGGCGGTGTGCTGACCGAGGCGGTACGCCGCCGGCCGTACTCCGTCATCCTGCTGGATGAGATGGAAAAGGCTCATCCGGGCGTCCAGGACATTTTCTTCCAGGTGTTCGACAAGGGAAACATGAAGGACGGCGAGGGCCGGGACATCGATTTCAAGAACACCGTCATCATCATGACATCGAACGCCGCCACCGACCTGATCACGCGCCTTTGCGCGGATCCCGACACGATGCCCGATGCCGCGGGCCTCGCCGAGGCGTTGATGCCGGAACTGATGAAGACGTTTAAACCGGCGTTCCTGGGCCGCGTGACTCTGGTGCCGTATTTTCCGTTGTCGCCGGATATCATCCGGAAAATCGTCGAGCTGCAGCTCAATCGCGTACGGCACCGGGTTCAGGAGTCGTACGGCGCGCAATTTCTGTGGGATGGGTCGCTTATCGAAACAATCGCCGCCCGCTGCACAGAGACGTCTTCTGGTGCTCGTAACGTGGAGAAAATCCTGTCACGGACGCTGCTGCCAGAATTGTCAGCTGAGGTTCTGTCGCGTCTCGCCGATGGTGAGGCGATCGACTCGATTACCGTGGGAGTGGACACGGCTGGATCGTTCCAGTACTCGATCGACTGACAAGGTTTCCACCGCAAACCGCAACGAGGGAGAACTACAATGGCTATCTTCATGAAGTTTGGCGACAAGACGGGTGATGTCGACACGACCCAGTACAAAGGGTGGATCATGTGCGACTCCTTCCAGGTCGGTTCCGGCCGCGGCATTTCTTCGGCCGCCGCCAGTGGCTCGAACCGCCAGGGATCGCACGCGTCGGTCTCGGAAGTCACCGTTTCGAAACACCTCGATCCCGCCAGCCTGCCGATGTGGCGCAACTCGCTCGATGGCGACCTGAAGACGACGGTCGACTTCTCGTTTACCCGCGCGGATCAGGAAAACTCCGAATACCTGCACGTCACGCTCTGGGACACCGGCGTGTCCGGCTGGTCGATGTCGTCCGGCGGCGACCGTCCCTCGGAAAGCGTCTCGTTGAACTTCGCCAAGATCGAACTGAAGTCCATTACGCAGGGCGTGGAAGGCGGGGCTGCCTCGAACCTCGCGGTCACCTATGACCTCGCGACGCAGAAGGCGAGCTGATCCGCGGCTTACGGCGGGTTCGAACAGGCCGGGGGATTTCCCCGGCCTTTTTCGTTTCCACCGGTGTCGACCTGGCCTTCGCGCCGCCCTCCGGCCGAAAACCGCGCTCGCCGGCGTACCAGGATGCCGCCCAGGGTCGCGACACTATGTCGTGGCACTGTTGCCGGCGTGTCGGATCGGCGGTTAACTTTCACGACGCCGTGCCATGTCCCCGGGCCATCGCGGCGCTGGTGCGAAGAAGGGACGTCCGTCGCGCATGCGAGAGTCAGATACCGCGGCACTGGAATCCCAGTTCAGGCAGGCTCTCGGGCTGCACCGGCAGGGCAAACTGGCTGACGCGGAGCACGCCTATCAGGAGGTGCTTTGGCGAGAGCCGAACCATTTCGACGCGGTGTATCTTCTGGGGGTCATCGCGCTGCAGACACGGCGGCCCGATCTTGGCATCGAATTGTTCGGCCGAGCGATCGCGCTGAAACCAGACTTCGTTGAGGCCTACAACAACCGCGGCGCCGCGCTGGCGGATTTAGGGCGCCTCGAGGACGCGTTGTCGCACTACGACAAGGCGATCGCGCTGAAGCCGGACCATGCCGGAGCGCACAACAACCGCGGCGCCACGCTGGCTCGTCTGGGCCGTTTCAACGAAGCACTGGCGAGCCACGACCATGCGATCGCGCTGAACCCGGACTCGGCGGAGGCGTACATCAACCACGGCGCCGCGCTGGCGCGACTGGGCCGTGCCCCGGAAGCGCTATCGCGCTTCGACAGAGCGATCGCGCTGAACCCGGACCACGCCGCCGCTCACTACAACCGCGGGAATGCGTTGCGGGATCTGGGGCGTGCCGAGGATGCGGTATTCAGCTACGACAGGGCGATCGCGCTGCGACCCGATCATGCCGAGGCGCACAACAACCGCGGCGCCGCGCTGGCGGACCTGGGGCGCCCTGGGGAAGCGTTGTCGAGCTATGCCAAAGCGATCGCGCTGCGACCAAACTTCGCCGAGGCGTACAACAACAATGGTGCCGCGCTGGCGGATCTGGAGCGGCTTGAGGAGGCATTGTCGAGCTACGACCGGGCGATCGCGCTGAAACCGGACCATGCGGCGGCTTATAAAAACCGCGGTGCCGCGTTGGCCGGTCTGGGGCGTCTCGACGAAGCGTTGGCGGACTGCGACAGAGCGATCGCGCTGCAACCGGATTACGCGGAGGCATACGCCAACCGCGGCGCCGCGCTGGCGAATCTGGGGCGCCGCGAGGAAGCTTTGGCGAGCTGCGACGCGGCGATCGCACTGAAACCGGATTCCCCAGAGGCGCGCTTCAACAAAGGCGCATGCCATCTGGCGCTGGGTGACTATGAACGCGGCTGGGAAGGCTTCGAATGGCGTTGGCAGACCAGGTTCGCTCCCCCGCGGCCCGACCTTCCTGGGCTTTTTTGGCGTGGCGACTTTTCTATCGAGAACAAAACGATCCTGGTGCATGCCGAGCAGGGATTTGGCGATTCGTTGCAGTTTTGCCGTTACGTGCCGATGCTGGCCAGGCTTGCCACGGTTGTGCTGGACGTGCCGCGCCCGGTGGCGCGGTTGCTCTCCGGCCTGGAGGGGGTGGCTCAGGTCGTCGCGCGCGGTGATCCGCTGCCGCCATTCGATGCGTGGATCCCGATGATGAGCCTGCCGCTCGCGTTCCACACCACGCTCGCGACCATTCCGGCGGCGATCCCGTATTTGCGCGCCGGTCCGGAACAATCCGCCGGCTGGCGCGATCGCCTCGCCGGGATGTCCGGGCGGAAGGTCGGCCTGGTGTGGGCGGGTTCGCCTCTCAGTCCGCAGCCCCGGGCGCAGGCCATGGACCGGCGGCGGTCGATGACCTTGCGGCAGTTCGCGCCGCTCGCGGACATCGGTGGGCTGTGCCTGGTTTCGTTGCAGAAGGGTGATGCCACGGCCCAGACGCGCACGTCGCCCGAGGGCATGGTGCTGCACGACTGGACCGAGGAACTGGAGGATTATGCCGATACCGCGGCGCTGGTTGAGGCTTTGGACCTGGTCATCAGCGTCGACACCTCGGTCGCGCATCTCGCCGGCGCCCTGGGCAAGCCGGTGTGGGTGCTCAATCGATTCGATCAGTGTTGGCGCTGGTTACGCGACCGCACGGACAGCCCCTGGTATCCGACCGCGCGTTTGTTCCGCCAGCGGGCCCCGGGCGACTGGTCCGGCGTGATCCGCGACGTCGCCGAGGCACTGCGCGCGGGAGAATAGAGCGGCTTCCGCCGAGCCCGTGACGCGAGAGGTGCCCGCGCCGGACCACGGGAGGCCGGCCGTTCAGCCGTCGGGATTGCCCGTGCAGCTGGCCCCCAGCGGCACCTCGATCGCCACCGCGGTGACATTGTCGGTAACATCGCGCGCCAGCGCCGCCGCGATCAAAGCTTGCGGCGGCGGCACGCCATTGTCGCTTTGCATCAGCTCAGTGAGTTGCGCCAACGGTACGGTTTTGCACAGCCCGTCGCTGCAAAGCAGGAACCGGTCGCCCTGCTGCAACCGGCCGCTGACCTTATCCAGCACCAGATCGTCGATATCCGCGCCAACCGCGCGGGTTATGATGTTGGCATGCGGATGCCGCTCGGCCTCCTCCGGCGCGATCGTGCCGGCATCGACAAGTTCCTGCACCAGGCTATGATCTTTCGTGATCTGCCGCATCTCTCCGTCGCGCAGCATATAGGCCCGCGAATCCCCCGCCCACAGGCAGGCGAAATGATCGCCGCGGGCCAGCAGCGCGACCAGGGTCGAGGCGATCATCGTATTGCCGCCACGCCGCTCGGCCTCCGCCCGCAAGGCGCGGTGGGTCTCGGCGATCCGCACACGAACGGCGCCGAGCAATTCGGAGGCGGACAGTTCCGGCGGTAGCGAGTCGAGCGCCTCGGCGATCAGGCCCGACGCGTATTCTCCCGCCTGATGGCCCCCCGCGCCGTCGGCGACGGCCCAGACGCCGAGGTCGGGACGGTCCACCCAGGTGTCTTCGTTACGTTTCCGTTTCGTGCCGGCGTGGGTCGCATGCCAGGAGCGAATCCGATCCGCGATCATGACGCACTCTCCGCCGGTGCGAGATGGCCCAGCATGGACGCGAAACACGCGGCATCGGGCAAGGAAGACAACGATAACCGCGTCGCTTCGACCCGCGGCCCGCCATCGGTCCACCAGAGACTCGTCGTTTCGCTGGTGAAGGTGGCGGACGAAGGGGAGGGCGGCGGCATCAACCGTTCCGGCGGCGCGTCCTCGTCCAGTGCGAGGCGCCCCAGGGTTTCCGCTGTGTCGAGCCAGTCGGACCAATCGTCCGGCTTCGGCGTTCCGGCGTCCGGCAACGCGGCCAAGGTCAGCGGAAAATAGCGTCCGACCTTGTCCACGCTGGGCATGATCAGTCCGACCGCGGCGCGCCGGCCGCACAACCCTGGCGGCAGGATGAAACGCCAGACCGGCGCTTCCAGAAATGCGTCGAGCCAGGCCTCGCCCATCAAGGCCCGGCTCCCGGCGATGACCATGGACTGCCAGTCGTGCCACGGATCGATGAAGTCGCGCGGCAATCCGGCATGCACGAAATCGCCGCGCGCCGGGACCTTGCCGGCGAAACCGCGAAGGATCGTGGGTTCTACAGGCCCGGGCATCGGAAATCTCGCAACAGTCCGGGGGCGAGCGGGTTCAGCACCGAACCGGCCCGGATTTCGAACGAGGCCTGGCGATCGCCCAGAATGAAGTCCAGATTGTAACGATCGGCACTGCCGGTCTGCCGCAGCGTGCCGTGATCGAACAATCGGAACAAGGCCCAGGGACCCGAGGTCTGGATGACCGGGCTGCCGGAGGTGGGCGGCGGGTCGAACGCCAGCCGCGCGCTGATGATCCGGTTGGCGCCAGGCCAGTTGACGGTCACTGGCCGTACCGGTCCGTGCGCGTAGACGATCTGTTGATCCCCCAGATCGATCGTGACCTGTTTCGTCACGTTATCCGCCGACAACGGTGTAATATCGAAGCGAACCGCCGGATCTTTGCCGCCTGGGCCGAAGAACAGATCGCGGATCGCCGCCGCGCGCTGAAATTGCGCCAGATCGGCCTGGCTGATCGGTGGCTCGACCTCCCCGGCCGGCTGCAGCTTCCAGTTGCCTCCGGCCGTATTCACGAACGGACGTAGCTGCGCGTTGAAAAACGCGTCGAGCAGGCCGCCCGGGGCGAACAATTTGGCGAAATCATCCAGCGGAATGTCGTTGGCCGAGCCAGCCACGAAGGGGTACCGCCCGGCGACCGCTTTCTGGCACAGCGTTCCGGGGCCGTCCGGTGCGTTGAATGCCTCAACCGTGGCCTTCTTCGCCGCCGCGTTCAGTTGCTTCGGGATGGCGCCGCCACCGGCCGCGGCCGCGCCGCCCGGACCGGCCGTGCCGCCGCCCGCCCCACTGGCCGCCGCGGCGTCGCCCACCATGGCGCGCAACCAACGACGCACCGGGTCCGGGGCCAGTCCGGCTTCCGTGCGCAGTTGCGCGATCGCATTGCCCGCTCCGCCCGCGACGGCCGGCGTGCCCGGCGTCGGGTTGTTGAGCTTTTCCAACTGCTGCTGCAGATCGCTGAGCACCTTCAGCACATTGTCGAGCGGCGCGCCCGGACTCTTGCCGACAAATTTGATCAGCGCGTCATAGCGGTCCTCAACCGATTTCCCGGGCGGTTCGGCTGGCGTGCTTTGTCCGCCCAACAGACTCTGCAGCCGCGACGTCGCGCTGTTCGCCGCCGCCGCCGCCGCGCCCGCGGCCGCCTGCGCGACGCCGGCCGCATTGGCCGGCACGGGTGGTGCCTGGGTCAGACGGAGTTGCTTCACGATCGCGGTCAGCATGTCGCGCATCGGCGATTGCGGCGATGAAAGCACGTACAACGTCTGAACGCTTTGCTGTGAACTGTTCAATTGCGGCAGATCGAGGTCCGCCATGAACGCGTCCCAGTTCGCCGCGTATTCGTCGGTGTAAAGTTTGACCACGTCCTGTTGCAGCGTGAGCGCCTGCGGGCTCGACGCGTTGAACTCGGACTGTTTACCCAGTACCCAACTGTCGTTGGCGACGTCGGACAAAGCGCGCGGCAGCAGCGGCAGCACGACCTTGTAGAACCCATCCACCGTGTAGAGGCCCGGCAAACCATCAGTCAGTTTCGCGCCCGAACGGCGGGTGAACAGCGTCGCTCCAGAGGCACCGGCGGCGTCGGCGGGCACCCAGGCGGGCAGACTCGTGGCCTCGGGCGACCGGCGGATCACCTGATAAACCCGCTGCGCCAGCGACACGCGGGAGAACGTGCGCCGCGCTTCGTCGACCAGCGCGCCATCCAGCGTCACATGCGCCAAGGGTTGATCCAGCAATGCATCGAGATGCGCCGCCAGGCTGTCGCGGATCGGCTGACCCAATGGACCTGGAAACGTGTTCAGCCAGTCGAGCCGCATCCACTCCTTGATCGCCGGGCGGTCCAGCGGACCAGCCGAACCGAGCATCAGATAGGTGCGGGTCGCTTCATACAGGAATGGCGCATCGGTGATCTTCGCCCGCATCTGCCCCTCGAGCCGCCACAGCAGGCGCGGCAGGAAGATGTTGTTCAGTGCGTTGCCATAAATCTGATCGGCACCGGCGCCGAGTTTGCCGGTCTGCGACAGGCCGGGGAACCATTGCGTCGCGGTCGCCGGCATGCGCGCGCCGAACGGCAAAGCGCGCGCCATGTCCAGCACGGGCGCGACCTTGCCCAGGTCGGCGTCGTTGACCGGATCGAGCGGCAACGCTTTGGCGGCGGCGACATAGGCCGCGACCGCCGTGTTCTCCTGAGCGATCGCGCTGTTGTTGACCGACCTTGTCTCGATCAACGCCGCCGCACCGGCCAGCGCGACGAGGCCGGCCAGACTGGCGGCGCCGATGCGCATCATCCAGGCGCGCTTCACCGCGGCCGGATCGCGCGAGACCAGCATCGCCTCGCCGAAAATGACATCCTTCAGCAGCCGCGTCAGGAAGTAGCTTTTGCCGGCCTCGGGCCGCAGCGACGGCGCGCGCTGCTGGTCGATGCCGAAGCCGCGGGCGAGCGCGCCGGTCAGCCGGTCGATCGGCGTGCCTTCCTGCGTGCCGGAGGCGAAATAGATGCCGCGCAGGAACGGGGCCGGGTCGAGCCGGGTGCCGCCGAATGCCTCCTGCACGAACTCGGTCAGCGGTTGCCGCAGACTGCTGATCTGGGCCGGGAAGCCGGCGATGGCGATGCGCCGCTCGGGCGAGCGCTCCGCCTGCAACCGGTCGACCAGGCGCTGGTTCAATCGCTCCACCAGCAGGTCGAATTCGGCGGCGAAGGCGCCGGCGCCGCCCGCGTCGGTTTTGTTCAGCGGGAACGAGGTTCCCCACACCGCCCCGCGCTTTTCCCGGTCGAGATCGTCGAAGAATTCCGAGAAGCCGGCGACCAGGTCCGCCTTGGTGAAAATGGCGTAGACCGGCATGCGCACGCCAAGCTGATCGCTCAACTCCTTGACACGGCGGCGGATCGCTCTGGCGTGCGCGAGCCGTTCGGGCGGCGGTGCCGCGGCGATATCGCTCATGGCGATGGCGATGATCACGCCGTTCAGCGGTTGCCGCGGGCGGGTCCGTTTCAGCAACGAAAGGAACGCGTCCCAGCCCGCTTTGTCGACCGCGGAGTCACTGTCCTGTGTGGTGTAACGCCCGGCGGTGTCGATCAGCACGGCGTCGTCGGTGAACATCCACTCACACATGCGCGTGCCGCCGACGCCGGCGATCGGGCCCTGGCCCATCTCGGCGGCCAGCGGAAAACTCAGGCCGGCATTCAGCAAAGCGGTCGTCTTGCCGGCGCCGGGCGGGCCGATGATCGCGTACCACGGCTGCTCGTACAGGTAGCCGCGGGATTTGGAGGCTTTTTTCAGCAGCGTCAGCGCATTGGTCAGTTTGTCCCGCATCGCCGCCACTTCCTCGGCGGAGGCGGCGAGGGACGGATCGGCGGCGGTCGCGGTGACACCGGCCACCAGCGCGTCGTCGTTTTTCTTGCGCCTTCGGTCGAGCCAGAAGTTCACCCCAGCCCAGGTCAGCACCAGCACCGCGATGACGATCGCGCGCGGGATCCAGGACTCGAAGAACGCGAAGAACGGTCCGAAGAACCAGATCAGCAGCCCGACCAGCAGGACACCGATGAAGGTCAGGAACCAGCGGGAACCAAAGAAACGGAGCATGGGTTAGCCTTGCCTCCGCAGCACGACTTCGATGCGCCGGTTCTGGTCGCGGCCGTCTTCGGTTGTGTTGGGCGCGATCGGGTCCGCGTCCGCCTTGCCGATCGCGGTGACCCGGCCAGGATCGCCAAGCGCCCGCACGACGAGGTCGCGCGCGGCCTCGGCCCGGGCCGACGACAATTGGTAATTGGACGGGAAGCGCACGGTGTGGATCGGCTGATTGTCGGTGTAGCCGATGACCTGCACCGGACCTTTTTCGTCGCGCAGCGCGCTACCGATGCGTGCCAGCAGATTAAAGTAAGCCTGGCTCACCGTGGCGCTGCCCGACGGGAACATGCCCCGGTTGCGAATTCGCACGATCGGCATGGCGTGATCGCCGAGCACGGTGACGAGGCCCTGATCGATTTCGGGTTTCAGGAACACGTACAGCGGCTCCAACGGCGGCGGTAGCGTTACCTCGGGCGGCCGCACCGGCGCGACCCGGGTGATCGCCGGCATGCTGGTTTGCGGCGCGGCCAGCATCGCGGAGAATGTTTCGTCCGAGGACGCATTCAGGCTGGCGGAAAACCAGATGAACAGACCGCCGATAACGGCCAGCGCGGCGGTGGCCATGACCCAGGTCGGCACCACCGCGCGAGACGGCTTGTACGGGGAATTCACCCCCTGCCAGTGCGGCGAAAGCGCCGGGTCGGCGGGCGTGCGCTGCCGCACGATCATCGTGTACAGATCCTCGCGGATCCGATCGACCTCACCTGGCCGGTGCGGCGGCAGCCGGTACTGACCGAGGAACCCGAGGCTCAGGCAGTAGTACATCAGCTCCAGAACCGGGAGATAGGTCGCGGGCGCGGCCTTCAGGTCTCCCAGGATGCGGAAGAACCGCTCACCGGACCCAACCTCCTGATGGAAGGTGGAAACCAGCGATCGCGCGGCCCAGGCGCCCTGGCTGCCCCAGGGCGTGTTCAGCACCACGTCGTCGATACTCGCGCACAAGGCGTAATGCGCCGGCCGCAGTTGTTCGTTCGGCACGCCGGCATCGCGCGCCGCCGTCTCGAACTGGCGCACCTGGCGCACCGTCCGCTCGCGCAGGTCGTCGACGTTGGGCGCGGACAGGGTCGTGCGCAGCCGGCCGAGCAATTGCAACAGAGGCGCGGCCGCGATGATCAGCGGATTGAGGCCGAACTGGATCGTTTCGGCACCCTGCGCGATGGCCGCGGGCATCGGCGCGTTCTCGAACGCCGAGGGGCGTTGTTGGGCCGGTGGCGCGTAGGGAGCGCCCTGAGGTGGCGCGCCCTGGAATGGCGTCCCCGGCTGTCCCCCCGGCTGCCCCCCTTGGGCGGGCGCGGCTGGTGCGCGCCGGCCTCCCGGTGCGGGCCGGATGACCGTTTTGTCGGAATCGTCTGGTTCGGCGAAAGGATCGTCGCTCATCCGCGGATCGCCCATAGTTCAAGCCGGAGGTTGGGAAATTCACCCGCCACGTGAATGGCGAAGCCACCCGAGTTCTGCATTTGCGCCCAGTGCGGGCTGCCGCGGTCGAGCTCGAAATACGTCGCGCCGGCATAGAACGGCAGTTGTCGTGGCGCGACCGGCAACGGCCGTACCGCGATGCCCGGCAACGCGACATTGACCAGTTCGCGGATATGCTCGACCGCGCCGATCTTGACCTGGGTTGGGAACAGCCGCCGCAGCGTCTCGGCTGGCATGTCGCATTGCACGGTCAGCACGAAGTTCGACGCGCGCAGGATCGAGCGGTCGGTGATCGGTCCCACACGCACGCCATGCCGGGCTTCGCGCAAGGGGATCGGGATCGCGGTCTGCTCCAGCACGGCGGAGAGCGAGCGGCGGAGATCCGCGACCACGGGCGCGAAGCTGCGTTGCAGATCGTCGTGCCGGTACGCCGGATAGGCGTTGGGGCGGCGGGTTTCCAGAAAGGTCGCGAACTCGCCCGCCATTTTCACCAGCGCGGTATACAAGGTCTCGGGATGGACGGCCGCCGCGTCCGCCCAATGCGAGAGCACCATTTGCCAGCCATTGATGGATTGCAGCAGCAGGAAATCGGCGACCTGGGCAACGCCGGCCTGACCCGGCGCGGTCATGCGCGCGGCCAGTGCCTCGCCGCGCTGGTTGAGCATCCCGGCCAGCTCCTGGATCAGGCCGGCCAGCGGTTGCGCGGCGGAACACACCAGCGCGGGCGGGATCCATCGCTCGTCCAGAATGACCCGCCGGTCGGCGGTCACCTCGGTGATGCGCGCGAGCCCGATGCACTGGTAGCCGGCGCGCTCCTCCGTTTCGAGCATGTAGCGGAGGCGGGGACGACCAACCTGCAACTCGGCGGGGATCGGCGAGGCCGATTGGGTGTCGTACGCCTCGAAGGCATGGGCGCCGTAACGGCCTTCGGAATGTTCGTCCGAGACCTCCATCCCGCCGGCCTGGCGGATCGGCAGAGCCAGATAAACCAGCGCGTTGCGCGCACTGTCCGGGACATCCAACGGCGACGGATGGTCGGCCTCGCCGGGCAGCATGAACGGCGTGCCGTCCTCGAACACGCCGGAGGCCGAGGACAACGCGAAACGGCCGGTTCCCAGAAGATCGCGGTCCAGCGCGTGGTCGATCAGGCCCCAGGGATGCGGGCGCAACGCCCGGGTGGCGCCGCGGACGAGCGTCTCGGTCCAGCGATCCTGCTGTTGGAAGTGCTGCGTCCGGAGGAACATGCCTTCCCGCCAGACAACGCGATTGGACCAACTCATGGATCGTTCCGCCTCCTGGGCCGGTATCGCCGCCGCCGTGCATGATCGCGCACGATCAAGCCGAAGACCAGCACCCTCGCGTCAGTTCGTCGCCTCTCCGGCGGCCCTCTCACCGGTTATGCCCCGGCTCGCACCCGTCATGGCTTGGCGCGCACCCGTCATGGCCCGGCGCGCGCCCGTCATGGCCCGGCTTGTCCGCGCCATCTCGCGAGGCACGGTGGTGGGTCGGGTGGCCCGGACAAGCCGGGCCATGACGAGGAGAGGGCCGGGTCATGACGGGTGCGAGGGCCGTATGCCATTCTTTTCGACGCCGGGTGGTGTCAGTTTCAACTCCCTTTGAGGGTCAGCGCCAGTTTGCCGATCGTGGCCGAGAGGTTCGTCGGTCCGCTGGCCTTGGCCGGCTCGTTGGCACGCCATTGCGCCTGGTCGATGTCGCGATACATCACGGCGACCCCGATCGCGGAGACCATCGGTTTGAGATCGATCGTCACCTTTTTGGTATCGCCCGGCGCGATCAGGAATTCCTGCGAGCTCGCGGCTTCCTCGGTGCCCAGGGTCTTGGCCTCGTTGTCCTTCAGCGCGAACACGTCGGCCTGGCTGAACTTCGCGGTGCCGCTGAGCTGATAGACCCGCACCGCGACCGGCGAGGCGCGGCCCGACGGGTCCGGATTCTGGTCGGCGGTGCCGGTGATGGTCAGGTTGAGGACCGGCGGCGGCGGGGGCGGCGCGCCGCATCCGGTCAGGGCGAGCAGACCCCCGAAGCTTCCCAGGAATCCCACGATCAGGCGGCGGTTCATTGTCGTTCCTTCATCGAAATTTCATCCAGGGCGCGTTCGTAGGCGCGGGCAAAGGATTTGCCGAAGATGCTGTCGAAGTCGTCGACCAGGGCCTGGACGACGGCGGCATGGCGCGCCTCGTACGCGTCCCAGGCGCGGGCTTTGCGTTGCGCGGGCAGCACGGCCATGCCGCCGTGGTCGGCCGCGGCACGGATTTTGTCCGGGCTCAGTTCGTCGAGCAGAGCGCGGACGGCCACCTGCATCGCGGCCATGGTCGCGAGCTCGTGCAGCCGGAGGTCGCGCAGCGAGTCCTCGATCGCGGCAGCGGGCGCCATGTCGGTGTGCCGCCCGACGCCCAGGAGCGCGGTCAGCGCATCGTCGTCGTTGGCGGAGAACTTCAGCGGATTGTTGCCGCGGGCGCGGATCATGGTCTGCTCGATGCGGAACTCGCCCTTGATCGTCGCCCGCGCGATCAGCACCGCGCGCAGGCCGGAGACGAGCGCGCGGAACGCCTCGCCCAGACCGGTCATCATGGCGATCGGATCGGCGGGCGTGGTGCCGCTGAGTTCGGCGCCTTTGAAGAACGCCGCCAGTGCGCCGCCAACGTCTGCCGCGGGCGCGGCGGCCGGGGCTTTCGACGCTTCCGCCGGTCTCGGCGGCGCCGCACCATGGGTCACCGGTCTGGGCGTCGGTGCGGGTTCGGCGCGCATCGCATCCAGCGGCTCGTCGAACGGCGACGGGGCCAGGCCCTCCGGGGGCGGGGCCATGGGAGCCTGTCCCGGCACCGGTGCGGGCTGCCGCGCCGGCCCAGGCTCAAACTCGGCGAACGGATTCGCTTCCAATGGCGCGGCTGGCGGGGTCGCGGGGCGCGGCGCCCGCTGCCGCACGACCGGTGCGGCCGCCACCTGGGGCGCGGCGACCGGTTCCGCCGCCGGTGGCCGGTAGCTTTCCTCCAGCGGTTCCATCAGCTCTGGCGCCGCGGTCCGCGGCGGCGCCGTCACGGCTGGCGCGGCCTCGAATGGCGAGGTCTCCGGTGGCGGAGCCAGTGGCGGTGTCCCTGGCGCCGCTGTCTGGGGTGGGGGCGCGATGCCTTCGAGCAGGTCCTTGTCCCAATCATCGGGAAGCAGCTCCTCGGCCGGAATGATCTCACCCGCGCGCGGCGCCGCATAGCCGGCGATCGGCGGCGGGACCATCGCGTCCTCCATGGCGGACGAATGATCGGGCTGGACCGGTCCCCGGAACCCGCCGAACGCGGCCTCGTCACGATCCGGCGCGAGCGCGTCGAAATCATGCGGCAATCGCGCGCTGGTCGGCGCCATTCCGAGGTCCGGATAGGCCGGCTCATCGAATGGCCGGCGCTCGGCGGGGGGTGGGGCGAGCAGATCCTCGGCGAATGGTTCGCCGAACGGACCTTGCCCCGACCGTCCTCCCGCGCCGCCGCCAAATCCCCCAACACCGCTCCCATAGCCGCTCCCCTGGGCGGGCTGATCGACGAGGCGGATTTCGATTTCGTAAGCGCCCAGGCGGAGACGGTCACCGTCGCGTAACGTACGGGTCGCGCCACGGCCGATCGCGTCGGGCTCGTTGTTCAGATATGTGCCGTTCGTGCTGGTGTCCGCGACCTGCCAGGCGCCGCCCCGAAACGCCACGGCGAAGTGATGCTTGGACAACAAACGGTCCGGATCGGGAAGCACCCAGTCGACGTCGGGCCCGCGGCCGACATGGAACTCTCCTCCGGACACCGTGCGTGACTCGGGTGCGACCTGGTCCGGGCACCGCAGCACGGTCATCGAGAGTTGCATTGGCATTGCCTTTTATCATGAACGATCCGGTTTCGGCGCCCTTTACCCCGCTGGGCCAGCCCACACCGGCTCACCGCGTCACGGCCGCGTGGATGGTTGGTCAGGGCGCCTCGGGCGGCATCCGTCCGGGACCGCCCGCGGCGATATTACGACCACTTTCCAGGAACCGTTTCAACCGTTCGGGCTGCCTTTTCACATCGCCGCGCACCGCCGACAACGCCACCGCGCCGGCGACCGCCCCGCCCACCGCCTGCGGCGGCGGCGGTACCGCCGGCAGACCCACCGGAGACATCGAATCGCCGCTCCAGAAGGCCGCGACACCGGACCATGCCTCGGGTGTCTGGAAGCCACTGGCTTCGGCGTGCGCCATGGCGGCGCGCCGCTGTTCGTCCTTCTGCTGACGCACCCAGAGTTCAGCGGTCTCCCGCGCCAGCCGGTCCGGCTCCGGGAGATCGGGCGGCGCCGTGTTGGCCGCGCACATGCAGGCCCACCAAACGGCCTCGCGCTTCGGCAGCGCATGCGCCAGCACGCGCACCGCCTCGGCGGCGAATCCGGCGGATTCCAGCCGGAGGATCGCCTCGCCAACATGCGCGCAGCCGCGCAGCGACTCCTGGGCTTCGGGTGCCAGCGCCGCGCGGTCCATCACCATCGCGAGCTCTGTTCCGGCAAGTTTTGTCAGTGTGCCCGCCATGTCAGTTGATCATCGTTATCCCGCCCTTGATCGTCACCATGGCGTCTCCCTTGAGCGATGTCATCAGCCCTTTGATATCCGTGGAGACGGTGCCCGCGATGCTGACCATCATGCCTTTGATGGTGACGCCCATCTGATCGATCGTGAGCGAATTCTGTCCGACCTTCAATGTGATGGACTGGGTCGCTTCCATGCTGATGGCGCCGACGCCCGCCTTGACGGTGATGTTGCCGAGCGACACTTTCAAATCGTAGTTCCCCGTCGACACCTCGGTCGACTGGTTGCCCGTCGACACCTTCATGCTGTGATTGCCCGTGGAGACGGTGTACGTGCTGTTTCCCTGGTCGATGGTCGCCTTGTAGTCGCCCTGCGTGACCTCGAACGTATGATCTTTCGTGACCGTGATGGTCTGCTTACCCTTGACGGTGATCGTTTCGTCGACCTTGACCAGGACGACCCGGCAATTATCGACGGTCAGGGATTCATCGTGCTCGACCTCGGTCGTCAGGTCCTTTTCGGCGTGGATGAAGATCAGTTCGCTGCCGGATTTGTCGTCGAACGTCAGTTCGTTGAACTGACTGGTGCTGCCGCTCAGGCTGGATCGTGTGCGGATGCCGGATTTGGTCTTGTCGGCGACGGCATAAATCGGGGCCGAGACGCCGTTGTAGAGGCCGCCGATGACGATCGGCCGGTCCGGGTCGCCGTCGACAAACGCCACCGCGACCTCGGTGCCGACGCGCGGAATGAACTGCGCGCCCCAGCCGTTGCCGGCCCAGGGCTGGATGACGCGCGCCCAGATCGAGGCGCCGCCGGTGGCCTCGGCGCGCCAGTCCCAGTAAAACCGAACCTTCACCCGCGCCAGTTTGTCGGTGTAGATTTCCTCGCCGCTCTGCATGGCGATGGTGCTGTTGGCGCTGCTTTGCGGTCCCATCACGAGCGCTGAATGCACGCCCTCCATCCGGGGCCGCGGCGTGACGATCGGCTGGCGCCATTGCTGGCTCGCTTTGAACGCCTCGAACCGGTTTTGATAGGAGACGCTCCCGCCACTGCTGATCCAGGAGCTGTCTTCCATGACATGTTGCACGGAACGCACCGCGTAACCGCCATCGTCCGGACTGGCCGGGGAGTTGGCCAGGGTGAATTTTCCGCCCGGCACGAGCGCGCCGAAGTGACTGGCGCCGTTATAAAGTGACGTCGAGGCCTCGGCCGCTTCGATTTCAAATTTGGCGCGGGCTTCCACGATACTGTTGGTTGGGGTCAGCGCGGGCCAGTGATAGACGTCGCGGCCGGTGGCGCCGCCGGCCTTCAGCACCGTACTTTGCAGAGAATATAGCTTGGTGCCCGGATTTTCCGGATCGTAATCCCCCATCGCGGCGGAGCCGGTGGCGGTGCGGACCGGTGGCCGCCATTCCAGGATGCCGCCGAGATCGTTCGGGTTCACCGCGAAGTGAAGACTCGCGTTCGGGATCGCCTGGAACGTCGCGTTCTTGTCGGTGATAACGAGCGTGTGTTTCGACGCGGTGTGCTCAAAATAATAGAACCAGCCTTCCTGTTCCATCAGGCGGACCGCGAACGTATAGTCCGACTCATTGAATTGCACCGTGTAGGGCCTGGCGGCGGCGCCTGACACGGCGAACTGGAAATCCGTCAGGCCGGCGTCCTGGAACATCGCCGTCAGGATGTCCTGGGACGATTTGGCCTGATAGACGCGGCAGTCC
>Ga0181536_10000184_pt1 | contig 71887 bp, 68 predicted proteins | sample PEATcosm2014_Bin_41_FD_121105 | JGI IMG/M metagenome (GOLD analysis project Ga0181536, IMG submission 121105) | Peatland microbial communities from MTU Mesocosm Facility, Houghton, MI, USA - PEATcosm2014_Bin17_60_metaG | ecosystem: Environmental > Terrestrial > Soil > Wetlands > Peat | place...
ACAGACCTCTGTCGCTATCATCCGAGGTAGGAACCGTGTGCGTTAGGAGCGCCAGCACGGGTCTGTGCGGGGGGTATCGGGTAACCGGTATCCCTACCGCGACCGGCGGCCTCTCAGGCCGCCCCGGATTCCAGCCGGTTCAGATCCTCACGAACTCGCGGCGCGTCCTGTCCGGCCGATGCAATCAGCTTCTCGATGGTGGCAATCAGCGTGTCCAGACGTTCGATCGAATCCTTTTCCAGGATCAGTAGCGCCGCGCCGACGACCTCCTCCCACTGGGCCGCCAGGCGCGATAGGTTCATGAACACCACATCGGCTACTCTGCGCTCGAAGTGTCTCTTCACCGCGCCTTGTAACAGTGACATGGGCACGGCCACCGAAAGTAACTCCCAGTTATGATCGAAGATGCGGCCGACTCGGATATCCGGCGAACGCGGGTCCTGGGTTGCGAGTTCTACTTGAGTAGTCTGGAGAGGCACTCCCAGCGCCTCCAGGGTTTGCTTCGCCAGCCGGTTCCGAAAATCCTGAAGACACTGAGATAGCTGGCGGCTGGCGCGCCGGGCCGGTTCCAGGAACTCGCTGCGATGCTGCCGGGAGAGCGCGGCCATCTCCCGCGTCACGCTGGCGCGCAACCATTCGTCGAAGCGCTCCATCGCCACACTCAGGCTGCGGGTCCATGCGGGGAACTCCCGCTCCAGGCCATCGAGAAGCCGCTGGCATACAGGCGCTTCATCCCGCCGCAGGATCTCTTCGAACGCGGTGCGGGCGCCCGCGGCGGCATGCCGCACGATAAGCCGAAGAGTCAGTCGCGTATCGTCCAGAGACTCCTTCTGTCCGACGATCCGCTCGCGCAGTTGCTCCCGATCGGAATCGGCCGATTCGGCCGCCTTCAGCGCAACATTGAGATAGCTGCGGCACTCGGCCAGCAGTGACTCGATCTTGTGCCGCAAGATGGCGGCATGTTCCTCGCCGGCGCCAGCGCGGGCGCGCAAGAGAAGCTGCTGATCCAGTTGCTCGCGCAGATACTCAAAGCCGGGCCGGACAGAGTAAGAAAACACCGGCACGGAGCCGTTCCAATACCGCGCCAGTTGCTCGTGAACGAAGCCCTCGACCTGGGCCCGCTCATCCGCGGATAGCGTATCGACTTTGGTCAGCAAGACCGAGATGTTTGGGGTAAATCGGCTCAGGTTGTGGATCAGTTCGACGTCGTGACGCGAGAGCGGCGGATCGACCCCCACTGCGACCAATGCCAAACCAGTGTTCGGCAGCCACTGGGTGGACGCATCCGTGTTGTGCTCGAAGACGCTGTCGAGCCCCGGCGTATCCACGAAACAAATGCCGCGGTAGCGTTCCATCGCGGGCACTTCCAGATGGACCGAGGCAACCTGCTTCGCGTTGCCGGGATTCGCCGTCTCCGAGACATAGTCCCCGATCTGATTGAGCGAAATCGGTGCCGCGCGTCCATCCAGAAAGCGAACCTCGGCCCTCTCTTCTGGGCCGAACTCGATTCCGGTGATGACGGAAGTAACCGGAATCACGCCAACGGGAAGTAATGGCTCGCCCAAAAGATCGTTAAGGAAGCTGCTCTTGCCGGCCTTGAAGCGCCCGAAGACTGCGATGTTCAGTGTCTCCGCGCGCGCGAATGCGCGGCAGCTCTCCAGGAAGTACTGCAAGTCCGCGATCTGGTAACGGTCGCAGAGTTCCGCGGCCATGTCCAGCGAGGAAGTCGATGGGCCGCCGCTCATCTCATCCTATGAACGCCGGCAACGCATCCATGCGCAGCGGCAGAAACTTGACGTGCCGGCCCCGCCGGTATTCAGGCCGCGCCGCCAGGCGGCACATGGTCACAATCTGTCCTGGGTTGCCCCGCGCGGACCGCAGCACTTGACTCCGGAAGCCGTCCAAATCCAGTGAGTCCAACTTGTAAGCCGCGACGGCCGCCGCAAACAGCCCGGCCGCCTCGGCGCGCTTGAGCGGCTGCAGGCGGATCTCTTCACGCGGGTCCCATAACAGCCGCCGGAGGTAGCCCAAGGACTCTCGCGAACGGGCAGTCACAATCAGGCAGTTACCCGGACTATGATAAATAGCTTGTAAGAAACGGTACATGCGCGGATCGGCTTCCGCTATATCTTCGAGAAAGACGGCCCGCGGCTCGTGTTTCAGCGAGTCGAGCACGGCGGCCTTCAATGACATACTGGTGGTGCCGGTCATACGGCAGGCGAGCATTCCCGCTAACTGCACCAGCAGATCGTGTAACACACGCGGTCCGCGAACGAGTAAGTAGGGTGCGGCACACCCAAGCACTGCCTCCGCCAGCAGCCGCGTCTTGCCCATACCGGGAGGGCCGGTAATCAGCCGGGACTGACGCGTCCGAAGCGCGGACACTAACTCCCCGACCTCGCTCCGCCGGCCCGCGAGCGGGATCAGCCGGTCGTCGATTGTACTACTTTCCACCGGTTTCTTCGCGCGCCGCGACGATTCTTGGAGGGCGGCCAATCGTGGCCGGGGTCCCCGCTGGGGACGGCTTTCAGCCGGCGTGCCGTCTGCGGCTTGCAGCAATGCGCTCCAGTCAGCCGCCTTTTTCATTCGTCGTGGCCGCCTTCTTTTGCACGCGGATTGTCTGGACGTCGGAAATCGCGATCAGGCCCGTGTCCATCATCTCCTCTACCACCGGCACCAGGCGGGCCAGGTTTTCCGCGGTATCGACGATCGAAATCAGTATCGGCTGATCGTGGCGCGTGAGGTGATGCTTATGCATCTCGGCTGTCTCGCCGTAGCCTTCCAGGCCGCGAAAGACCGTCGCCCCGGCGATTTTCATCTCCCGGCACTTATGCACGATGGCCTCATACAGAGGCTTCCCACCATAGCGGTCGGATTCCGCAATATGAATTCGCAGCAGCCTAGCGGGTTGTCCCGGCAGCATCGGGGGCCTCCATCGCGGTCTTGCCGCGCACCAGTCTAACCGTCTCTACATCCGACGTCACGATCAGTCCGTCTTCCAGCATGCCTTCAATCGTCTCCGCGGCGGCGGCAATCTTATCGGGCGAATCGATCACCGAAAGCATGATGGGCATATCGCGCATGGGGTGGAAAACGCTGCGTTTGTGCTCGACACCCTTGGCGCCGTATCCCAGGATGCCCCGATAGACGGTGGCGCCGGCGATATCCATCATCCGCAGCTTGTTCACGATCGCTTCGTAAAGCGGTTGGCCGTGCCACTTATCGGCTTCGCCCAAGTAAACGCGCAGCAGCGTGGCGGGTCCCTGTTTGTGTTCGTGCGGCAGCTTCGGCTCCGGTTTGGCGGACTTGTGCGCGAACTTCACCACCGTGGTGTCCTGCACCTCGATCAACCCGTCGCTCACCATCTCATAGAGAGTGGGCAGGATCTCTTCGACCTTCTCCTCCGTCTCGATGAATTCGATGCGGATCGGCAGGTGCTGCGCCAGCACTTCCACCTTGGGCGTGTGCATCAGTTGGTGCGAGCCGAAGCCGGAGTAAGCCCTGGTGGCCGTGGCGCCGGAGACTCCCTTGTGCATGAGAAAGCTCATGATGGAGTCGTGCAGCGCCATCATGTGATGCTGAGTGTCTTCGTTGATGAAGATCGTGACTTTCTTGGCTGGGCCTTTAGTCAGCATGATGCGCTCCTGCCCTGAAACACTCCTTGTGGGGCGGGCAATCTTGCCCGCAGCCGCCTTTCAGGCGGCTCGCCGGCTGAAAGCCGGCGGCAGCCAGGATTGGCTGCCCCACAACGACTACCGCCCCCCAGCCAAAACCGTGCCCAGCCATACGCCCAGATAGCCGAACCCTACGCTGCCCGCCATATACATCAGGCCCAGCCAGCGCTCGCCGTCGCGGACGGCCTGATAGGTTTCGTACTCGAAGCTCGAGAACGTCGTGTATCCGCCGAGAATTCCCACCACCAGAAACAGGCGCCAGTTGGGATGCGGGTGAAATCGCTCGGTCAGGAGCGTCATCAAAACTCCGATGAGAAACCCGCCCGTGATATTGATGACGAAGGTGCCGAGCGGAAAGCGCCCGCCGTACTTCGCCATGATCCAGGTTCCCGCCACATAGCGGGCCAGGCCGCCGAGGCCGGCGCCCGCCAGCACTACCAGGTATTTGTCCAACCGTATGAGTCTCCTTTCGTGTCATACATCCATCATGCATCTAAGTCCCCCACAGGCTCGCCGAACGCCGACTCCTTCAGTTCCCGTTCCTGCTCGGGCAGCAGGTGGCGCGGCATGAAGCGGGCATTTGCAATCGCGGTGGGAATCACCGCGCTGCCGATGACGGTAGCCACCAGGTGCGAGTATTGCGTCTGATCGATGATACCGTGATTGAGGCCGAACAGCGCCGAAATCGTGCCGAAAGTGAGTCCGGTAGACATCATCAACGAGTAATAAATCCCGTCGTGCCCGCGGTAGCCGAAGGCGCGCACCGTAGGCAGCAGACCGGTGAGCTTCGACACCATCTTCGCAAAAAACAGCGTGACGAAAGCGAGCGGAGCGGCCGCCAGCGCGGGCACCGAAACGAAGCTTCCGGCGCGGATGAAGTAAAACGGTGTCAGCAAGCCGAAGGTCAAGGTGCGCAGGCGGCGGATGAGGAAGTGATCTCTGCCGACTGTGCCGGCCAGGACCATTCCAATGAGGTAAGCGGGGAGCACTGCCTCGCTGCCGGACCAGACGGCCAGTCCGCCCAGTCCGAAGAGCAGGAAGAGCAGGTACTTGGTCTCCAGCTCCGATACGCGCCCGCCGTAGCGCGCGAAGAACCATTGCGTCACAAATGGCAGCGCCAGAAAGAACACCAGGCAGGTCCCCAGGAAGATCAGGGTCTTGATGGTGAAGGGCGAGAAAATCAGGCCGAGCGCGATCACCGTGCCCAGATCGTTGATGAAGCAGGCCGCCAGGATGGCCTTGCCGTAGGTAGTCTGATTGAAGCCGAGTTCGAGCATCACCGCGTACACCACCGCGACCGAAGTGGTGGAAAGCGCCACGCCCGCGAGCCAACTGGGACGCCACGCCCAATGGAGCGCAAAGTGCGCCATCATGGCTGCGCCGAAGAACGGTGCGAAGAAACCGGCTAGGCCGACCGCCGTGGATTCTTTCCACTTGGCGCGGAAGACGGCGGGGTCCAGCTCAGCGCCCGCCAGGAAGGTCAGCACGATAGCGCCGGTGCCTGCCAGGAAGGTGATCCACTCCGCCTTGGCGCTCAGCGCGTTTCGGCCGGCCAGCGCGCCGATAACGAGCTGCGCCACCGTGCCGACCACGATCTCGGAGAGCGCCGTTGAGATACGCAGCCAGTTGGCCGCCAGAACCGCAACCAGAGCCAGAGCGAGCCAGAGAGCGGCAACGAACCACATTTGATCCATTACAGGATGTCCTCAATCTGTTTTGGTGGTTTGCTGCGGGGCGGGTTGGCCGGACTCCCACAGTTGAACCACTGTTAGGAGTCATTGGCCGCCAGGGACGGCGTAAAGCGAACTCCACCGCTCTCCACTCAAACCTACATCGAAGCGCGCGGAAAATCAAGTGTTACTGAGCCGCGAGCGTGAGCGAGCGGTTGGGGTGCGCGACACAAAAGTAAAGATTACCGCAACCCGAGTCGAGCCGACGGATTCCGCCACCCTTAGCTTTATCTGCGTTCATCGGCGTTCATCGGCGGCCAGATATGCTTTTCGTCCGGCCGAATCCGAAAATCAAAACCGATATTGGCCGCCGATGAACGCAGATGAACGCAGATAAAACAAGTAAGAACGAAGTTGGTCCAGAAGCCGACAAGGCGGCGCTTAGCTTGGATAGTCAGCGGCCTGCGACCCCGTGTCCCTCGCCCCGAGTGGCGGCCTCGCGGCCTGAAGGCTGCATCGGAATTCTGCACCGCAAGCTCTGGTACTATGTTTAGTCAATGAAAGCGCGGCTCCCGGCCGATCCGCGCATCCACCGCTGCAACCCATTGTCTTTGGGCCTGAGCCGTGGAACAGAGGTTCGAGATGAAACTGCATCCGATCGATGTCGCGATCATCGTGATCTACGTGGCGACCTCCGTGCTGCTGGGCTACTGGGTCTCGCACCGCGCCTCGCGCGACACCAAGGCGTATTTTCTGGGCGGCAACACCCTGCCGTGGTATTTTCTGGGCGTGTCCAACGCTTCCGGCATGTTCGACATTGCGGGGACCATGTGGCTGGTCTACCTGATGTTCATTTATGGGCTGAAGAGCGTCTGGATCCCCTGGCTGTGGCCGGTCTTCAATCAGATCTTCCTGATGGTTTACCTGTCTACCTGGCTGCGCCGCTCCAACGTCACCACCGGCGCGGAGTGGATTCGCACGCGCTTCGGCAAGGGCCGCGGCGCGGAGCTTTCGCACATGATCGTGGTGATCTACGCGCTGGTCAGCGTCATCGGTTTTCTCACCTACGGCTTCAAAGGCATCGGCAAATTCGCCGTCGATTTCCTGCCCTGGCATCTTTCCGCCAATGTGTATGCGCTGATCCTGATGGGCATCACCACCTTCTACGTGGTGAAGGGCGGCATGTTCAGCGTGGTGATCACCGAGGTGTTGCAGTTCTGCATCCTATCGGTCGCGTCGCTGGCCATCGGCATCATCGCCATGGCGCGCGTTTCGCCGGAAGCCCTGCGCCGCGTGATCCCGGCGGGTTGGGAACAGATCTGGTTTGGCTGGCATCTGAACCTGGACTGGTCCCACCTGATCGCCGCCGTCAACACCAAGATCGCCGAGGACGGTTACACCATCTTCGGCGCGTTCTTCATGATGATGCTGTTCAAAGGCATCCTCATCAGCATGGCCGGGCCGGCGCCCAACTACGACATGCAGCGCATCCTCTCCACCAAGAATCCGCGCGAAGCTTCCATGATGAGCGCCATGGTGAACGTGGTGCTCAACGTTCCCCGCTATTTCATGATCACCGGCCTCACCATCCTGGCGCTGGTGTTTTATAGCGATAAGATCCGCGCCATGGGCCAAGCCATGGACTTCGAGATGGTGCTGCCCGACGCGCTCAGTCAGTTTGTCCCCGCCGGTTTACTGGGCCTGCTGGTGGCCGGACTGCTGGCCGCGTTCATGTCGAATTTCGCCGCCACGGTGAACGCCGCGCCGCCCTACATTGTGAACGACCTCTACCGCAAGTACATCAACCCGCACGCCAGTGAGCGGAATTGCGTCCGCCTGAGCTATCTGGCGTCGTTCTCCGTCGTGATCCTGGGGATTTCATTCGGCTGGTTCGTGAGTTCCATCAATACCGTGATCCAGTGGATCGTCTCGGCGCTGTGGGGAGGCTACACCGCCTCCAACGTCCTGAAGTGGTATTGGTGGCGCTTCAACGGCTTCGGTTATTTCTGGGGCATGGTGACCGGCATCGCCGGGTCGCTGATCATCCCGTGGGCGCTGCCCAGCGTGTCTCCGCTCAATTCGTTCCCGATCATCGTGGGACTCGCGCTGATAGGTTGCATCGTGGGAACGCTACGGACCAAGCCGGAGGATGACGCCGTCCTCAAGGATTTCTACAAGCGCGTGAATCCCTGGGGCTTCTGGGGTCCCATCCGCGAGAAGGTGATGCAGGAAGATCCGTCCTTCAGGCCGAACCCGGACTTCCCGCGCGATATGTTCAACATCGTGGTGGGCATCGCCTGGCAAACCAGCCTGATCGCGTTCCCGGTGTATATCGTGATCCGCCGCTACGAGATCGCGGCGTATGCGATAGCAGTGGTGGTGGTCACTTCCATCATCCTGAAGTTCACCTGGTACGACCATCTGAAGAAGATGGAAATCGAACCAGCCCCGTCGCCTGTTCCGCTTCCGTTGGAGGGCGGGCTTTAGCCCGCGCGGGACTTCAGTCCCGCTTGCAGTACGCCCTTGCACCGATTTTGCTTGCGGGGCAGCCAATCTTGGCTGCAAGCCGGCTGGTAACAACCGGCGAGATCGCTAACCACGGTAACCGGGCACATGGTTAGCGCGTCTCGAGGTCTTCCGCGAGGGCCTTTTCCTCTGCTCGCATTGTGTGCGGGCAGTCCTCGCCGTCAGGGGAGGCTTCGCCGCGTCCAACAACGACGCGCCCTTGACGGCTCCGGGCTGCCCGCGAAAGCAGCCTTTTCCGGTCCGGCGGAGCAATCCCGTCACACGGCTGGAATGGGTGGTTGACAGCGATTATCGGTTTTTCCAACACCCGGTTGACCTTGCCATGAACAAGACCCATGGCGCGGCCGGACGGCGGGAGGTGCGCCACCTGGTTGATCTGGTCACGATCCATGAAACGATCCTCCCGCGCGGCGCTTCGATTTGGGCCGTGGCTGAAAAATCGCGGGCTTCACGCCCGAGGGCCTGATTGCCGGGATCCGGCGCAATGCTCACTTGTCCATCCAGCCGAGTGGCGGGCGTTGATCATGAGTGAGCCGACCGATCTCTCTGCGGAACGGCGAGGTCCCTCAACACGATCCCGGCCGCTTGGATACTTACGAGACACACGCCAGCCACGGGGCCGCCGCCATGTTCGATCGCCTCAAATCCAAAAGCGGCCAACCTAAGGGGCATAGCCATCAGCCCGCGGCCAGAATCCCATCCACCTGGCGCAGTTCTCGCTCCTCAAACTCGATGTTGTCCAGCGCGCCCACACACTGCTCGATCTGCTCCGGCCGGCTGGCGCCCACCAGCGCGCTCGCCATCACGCCGTGGCGCAGCACCCAGGCGAGCGCCATCTGCGCCAGGCTTTGGCCGCGGCGCCCGGCGATCTCATCCAGCGCCCGCACCTGCTTGAGCCGGGCCTCGCTTACGTCCGTCTTCTTCAAAAACGTGCCGGGCTTCGAAGCGCGCGAGCCATCGGGAATCCCCTTCACGTAGCGGTCCGTCAGCAGGCCTTGGGCCAGCGGAGAAAACGCGATCCCTCCGATTCCTTCAGCCGCCAACCGCTCGAAAAGCCCTTCCTCCGCCGTGCGCACGAACATCGAGTACTTCATCTGATGGATCAGGCAGGGCGTGCCGAGCTGCCGCAGGACTCGAACCGCACGCGCGGTCTGTTCGGGGTCGTAGTTGGAGATCCCGGCGTAGAGCGCCTTCCCCGCGCGCACAGCGCGATCAAGTGCCGACATAGTCTCTTCGATCGGCGTATCCGGATCGGGGCGGTGTGAATAGAAGATATCCACATAGTCGAGACCCATCCGCTTCAGACTTTGGTCCAGGCTGGCCAGCAGATATTTCCGCGACCCCCATTCGCCATAGGGACCCGGCCACATCAGGTAGCCTGCCTTAGTCGAGATGATCAACTCGTCGCGCCACGCGCCCAGATCCGCGCGAAGGGCGCGGCCAAAGTTCTCCTCGGCCGACCCCGGCGGCGGACCATAATTATTGGCCAGGTCGAAGTGCGTGATGCCGAGATCGAATGCGCGGCACAGCATCGCGCGCATGTTCTCGAACGCATCCACGCCGCCGAAATTGTGCCAGAGGCCCAATGAGATGGCGGGCAGCCACAGGCCGCTCGTGCCGCAGCGGCGGTAAGTCATCTTGTCGTAGCGTTGTTCATTGGCAATGTACACGAGCTTCTCCCGATACCACTATCCATCAGTTTCTTCGCGCGCCGCGACGAATTGTGGGGCAGGCTCTCAGCCTGCGGCGGCCTCTCAGGCCGCCCCTTTCGCCGTCCGTTTGCGGCTTGCCGCCATGCGGGGCAGGCCCTCGGCCGGGGTGCCCTCTGAGCCTGGCCTCCCAGGCCGCCAGTCGCTAGCGCGCGTCTTTTTCATACCTGATTGTGGGCGCGGGCCATGGACCAATGACGCAACTCGCACTCCCCCGTCCACGCTGAAAACAAACGTTTCGGAGCAATCCGCTCCCCGAATTCCCGCCGCCGCCATGCTACCCTTACACCGGGTAGAGCGCCGCCCCGACACATGATCGGGTCCCCCTACCCGCGATCCTTGAAATCCGAATACTGATCCCGGGGCGCCACAGCCGCGCCCCTCAGACGAACCCAAAACCAAATTACGAAACGAACCCAATTTGATCCTTTATTTTCAACAAAACCCCAAAACGAAAGCCAAATTCCCTACTCCAGCGTAACCTCTACCTCCACTTCCGTCCGGCCGTCCGCGGGCGCCGGAACCACGTCGCCCTCGACCGGCCGCCCATCCACCGTCAGCCTCACGGCATTGCCAGTCCCCACGCGGCGCACCTCAATGCGATACGTTACGCCGCGGAACCGCCGCACCGCCCGAAAGCCCGTCCACCGCTCGGGAATCGCCGGCGCGATCTGCAAGCCATCATACGCGGGACGTATCCCGAGAATCCACTGCACAATGGCGTAGTAATTCCAGGCCGCCGTGCCGGTCAGCCAGGAGTTCTTGGCCTCGCCATGCGTTGGCGCGTCGCGCCCGGCGATCATCTGCGCGTAGACATACGGCTCGCACCGGTGCACGTCGCTGATCCCTTCCCGCGCCGACGGGTTGATGCGCGAATAGTAATCGTGCGCGCCGTCGCCATTGCCGGTCATGGCCTCGGCGATGATCACCCACGGGTTGTTATGGCAGAAAATCCCGGCGTTCTCCTTGTAGCCTGGCGGGTACGACGAAATCTCGCCGAGGTGCAGATAGTAGCGCGAGTACGCCGGCTGCTGCAGCACGATGCCATGCGGCGTGGCCAGATGCTTGCGCACGGATTCAAGCGCGCGGCGCGCCAGGCCGTATTCCAAGCCGATACCCGCCAGAATGCAGAAGCCCTGCGGCTCGATAAAGATCTTGCCTTCGGCGCACTCCTTCGATCCAACCTTATTGCCGAAGTCGTCGTACGCGCGCAGGAACCACTCGCCGTCCCAGCCGTGCCGGCAGACGGTTTCCTCCATGCGTGCGCCTTCGGCCAGATAGTCCGGGGCTTCGTCCGCGTGGCCGCTGTGCCGCGCGATAGCCGCCAGTTCCTTCGCGGCCAGCACGAACAATCCGCCGATGAAGACCGACTCGGCCACCTTGCCTTCTTTGTTGGTGGTGGTCTGGAACGATTGGCCCGGCGTATCGGAAAAGCAGTTCAGATTCAGGCAGTCGTTCCAGTCGGCGCGGCCGATCAGCGGCAGGCCGTGCGGTCCGAGCCGTTCCAGCGTGTAGCGAAAGCTGCGCTGCAGGTGCTCGTAGAGCGGCTGTTCGGAGCCGGGCTGATTGTCGTATTGCACCGGCTCATCCAGAATGCTCCAGTCGCCAGTCTCTTTCAGATACGCCGCCACGCCCACAATCAGCCAGTGCGGGTCGTCGTTGAAATTGCCGCCGACATCGTTGTTGCCCTTCTTAGTAAGTGGCTGGTATTGGTGATACGCGCCGCCGCTCGGAAGCTGTGTGGCAGCCAGGTCCAGGATGCGCTCGCGGGCGCGCTCCGGGACCATGTGCACGAAGCCCAGCAGGTCCTGGTTGGAATCGCGGAAGCCGAGTCCCCGGCCGATGCCCGATTCATAGAACGACGCCGACCGCGACATGTTGAAGGTCGCCATGCATTGGTAGGCGTTCCACACGTTCACCATGCGGTCGGTGTGGATATCGGGCGTCGTAACCTGACAGATGCCGAGCACTCCGTCCCAGTAAGTGCGCAGCTTTTGAAACGCCGCGTCCACGTTCGCCGGAATCAGATACCGGGCGATCGCCGGCTTGACCGTCTTCTTGTTGACGATCTGCGAATCGGGCGGATCGAACTTTTCGTCCTTGGAATTTTCATGGTAGCCCAAAACAAAAAGGATCTGCCGTGTTTCGCCCGGCTGCAAAACTAGGCGGACATGGTGCGAGCCGATGGGCGCCCATCCGTGCGCCACCGAGTGGAACGATTCGCCGCGCTCCACCGCCGCCGGCCGGTCCCATCCGCGCGCCGTCCCCAGGAAAACGTCACGCTGCGTGTCGAACCCCGCCAGTTCGGCCGAGCACGCGAACCAGGCGAAGTGATTGCGGCGCTCGCGGTATTCGGTCTTGTGATAAATGACGCCCTCTTCGATCTCCACTTCTCCGATGCTGAAGTTGCGCTGAAAATTGGTGGAGTCGTCCTGCGCATCCCAAAGGCAGAATTCGATGGCCGAGAAGACCGACAGCGCCGCCGGCGTCTGCCGCTGATTCGAAACTGTGAACTGCCAGATTTCCAGGTTCTCGTCCAGGGGCACGAAATACCGCGTGCTGGCCGAGATGCCGCGGCGCTTGGAGCCGATCGTGCTATAGCCCATGCCGTGACGGCAGGTGTACTGCTCCAGATCGCTGTGAGTAGGCTGCCAGGATGGCGACCAGTAATCGCCCGTCTCATCGTCGCGCAAGTAGATGTAGCGTCCACCCAGGTCGAATGGAACGTTGTTATATCGATAGCGCGTGATGCGGCGCAGGCGCGCGTCGCGATAGAAAGAGTAACCGCCCGCGGTGTTGGAAATAATGCCGAAGTAAGCCTGGCATCCCAGATAATTGATCCATGGCAGGGGTGTATCTGGCCGGGTAATGACATACTCCCGGTTCTTATCGTCAAAGTATCCGTATTGCATATAAATGACTCTCGTGGCGCACGCTTCAGCGTGCTGTGGCGAGCTTCAGCTCGCCATCTTCGGATTGAGCCGCGCCATCATCTCCAAACAAACCCGCCCGTTATGATACGGGCACTTCCAAGCCCCGACCAGACACGCATCCGGATCCTCCGACGCCTTCCACGGCGTGCCATCCGGCTTCAATTTCGCGTGCCATTCGCCGTGGACCTTATCCACGACCTTGTCTTCTATGTACTCCCAAGCCCGCCAGGCCGCCGTGCGAAACCGCTCGTCGCCGCAGACCTGCCAGGCGTTATAGAAACCCACCACGGCCTCCGCCTGCGCCCACCAGTGCTTGTTCGGATCGATCAATCTCCCGTGCGATGCTTCGTAAAAAATACTGCCGTCCTCATCCAGCCCTTCGTCATAAACCGCCTGCGCCATCCGGACCGCCAATTCGCGCGCGCGATCGGCCAACCCCCGGTCCCCCAGTACCTCCGCCGCTTCCAAAATCAGCCAACTGCCTTCAATATCGTGCCCGAACGAAACGTGATCCAACATCGACGCCCATCGGTTATCGAAGAACATTTTGAAGTGACCGGTGGAGTTATCCACGATGCGATCCATGGTCACTTTCAGCAGCCGCGTCAAACTGCCCTGCAAGCCAGAGTCGGGCCACACGCGCAGCAGGTTAGTGTAAGCCTCCAACACGTGTAAGTGCGTGTTCATCGACTTAGGACTATTCAAGTCCTTGGCGCTTAGCCGCATATCTTCGAGCGGGCTCCAGTCGCGGGCGCGGGCCTCCACATATCCTCCATACTCTGACTCGCCGCTCTTCTCTTCAATAAGGCGATAGAGCTGCTTCGCGCATTCCAGGCTTTCCGCGCGCCCCGTTGCCCCGAAGTATTCGGCCATGCCATAAGCGGCAAAAGCCTGCGCATAGATTTGCTTGCGGTCGGAGATGGGCTTGCCCTGGTAATCGAGCATCCAGTACACACCGCCGAATTCTTTGTCCCGGAACTTATCGATAATGTAGTCGTACGCCCAATCGGCCGTCTCTCGATAAGCGGCATCGCGCAGCACGCGGGCCGCCGCCGAAAACGTCCACAAGATACGCGCGTGGATCACGGAAGCGCGCGGCGCTTGCTTGTCAACCCGCAAGTCGCAATCAATCGCCCCATGGAAGCCGCCGTTCTCGCGATCCACGGTATACTGCATCCAAAACGGCAGGATATTGCCGGTCAGCTCTTGCCGGAACCGCGCGGCCCACTCATGGTTCGTCATCATTGCTTCGCCGTTTGAGATTCTTGTCGATGAGGGCGATGCGCTGCTGAACGCACAGGGCGCTGCGCAGCGGATCGGGTGGCGTATTCAATACATAGTCGAGCAGGCGGTCCACCGTGGTCGTCGCCACGTAGGTGCGCGTATCGGACGCGCCATAGTAAATGAAGAGTTCGTTTCCGCGCGCGACCCAGCCGTTGGAGAAGGCCACGTTCGAGACGTCTCCGATGCGCTCCTCACCTTGTGGCGCCAGGAAATAGCCGCCGGGATGCGCGATCACTTTGTAGGGCGCCCCCAGCTCGCACAGGAAGCAATACAAGACGTAGCGCAGTCCGGCCGCCGTGTTGCGCACACCATGCGCCAGGTGCAGCCAACCCTGCGCCGTCTTGATCGGCGCGGGACCCAGCCCGTTCTTCACTTCATTGATGGTGTGGTATTCGCGGCGCTCGATGATGGTTTCCTCTGCGATGGTGGCGTGCTCTATGTCGGCCGCCAATCCCCAACCGATGCCGCCGCCGCGGCCCGCCTCTATGAAGCTATCCTGCGGGCGCGTGTAGAAGGCGTAGCAGCCCTCGACGAACTCGGGGTGCAGCACACAGTTGCGCTGCTGCGCGGAGGGCGTCCGCAGGTCGTCCAACCGTTCCCACTTTCTCAAGTCGTGTGTGCGCGCGATGCCGCATTGCGCGACTGCCGACGAAAGGTCGCCCGGCGGCGCATTGGGGTCTCTCCGTTCCGCGCAGAACAACCCGTAGATCCAGCCGTCCTCGTGCGCCGTCAGCCGCATGTCGTAAACATTGGTCTCGGGGTCCTCGCCCTCGGGCATGACCACCGGATAGTGCCAGAACCGGAAACCGTCGACGCCGTTGGCGCTCTCCGCGACCGCGAAGAACGACTTCCGGTCGGTGCCCTCCACGCGCGCCATCAGCACGATCTTGCCGTTCCACTCCATGGCGCCCACATTGAACGCCGCGTTCACGGCCTGGCGCTCCAGCAGAAACGGATTTCGCTCGGGATCGAAATCGAAGCGCCAGTGGAGCGGCGCGTGCGCCGCCGTCAGCACCGGATAGCGGTAACGCTGGAACCAGCCGCTCGTCTCGGGGAGCGGTTCGTTGGGGCGCCGGAGAAGTTCTTCGTGGCCGCGAGTCAGTTCATCCAGCCGAAGGTGAAACTCTCTCGTCATCATTTGGATTTGTGGATCGCTTTATCATACAACGATGCGCGCGCGAACGCGTGTGGTTCACGGCCGGGGTGCAGCCTCACGCAACCGCACGCCCACCTCCGTATCGTGCGGCACGTCCAGCTCCAGGATGCCTCCCGCGTCGCTCTCGCCCTCGCAGAGTTCTTCGTCGTCCACCTCGATGAGGTAATTCTGACGCGGCTTCAGTCCCACCACGAACACCGGTGCTTTGCCTTCCGCGGCCACTTTGAATTTCCGTGTGTGCGCGCCGAACAGAATCACGGCCCGGCCGAGATCCAATGGCTCCGCGGCAACGTGCGGATCGAGCACGGTGACGCCGCCATCGCCGCCAGGATTGAACATTTGCAGCTCACCCGAGAAGAATCCCAGCCACACGGCGGATTCCTCCCAACTGGAGCGCACGAACAGGCGTCCGAAGAGGCTGTCGTGCTCGACCAGCGGCGCCTGAAAATAGCTGAGGCCGGGCTGGTACGGATTGGCCCACAGAAACTCATAGGGCGCGCCGAAGGTGCCGCGCATCAGGAAATGGTCGTTCATCAGCCAGCCTTGCAGGATCTGGCTGCCGGGCGCGTTGCCATCGAAAGCCACCATGCTCAGTTCGGCGGCGCGGGAGAGGGCCGCGCGGCGCAGGTCCGGCTGGCCGGTCGCATGGGGCGCGGCGGGGATGCGGTAATCGTTCTCGCCCGCCGGAAACGGGGCGGGATAGTAGCTGAGAAGCTGCACCATGGGCAGGTCGGTGAAGAAGCGGGGCGCGGCCTCGCGCAGATCCTGGTTGAAGTTGTCGCGGACCACGTGCAGAATCTCCATCAAAGCGTAAGCGTCGTCGCGCGCAACCACCTCGCGGCCGCTATTGATGGCGGGGAGTATCCCGCCTTCCCACCACTTGCGCACCACCTGTTCGATCTCCCGCTCCGCGACGTCCGGCAGATGCCCGGATAGCGCTACCGCGGCCAGCAGGCGGGAGCGGACCGCGGAGACGGACGAGTCCCGGCGGCTTTGCTGGATGCCCCGCGCAAGTTTGGCGGCCAAGGTTTTGGATTGCGCCTCGCTGAGAATATCCTGGCACCAGTCGAAGACCAGCGCCAGTTGGCGGAGGTCGGTGCCCGAGCCCAGCGCCCACGCGATGGCCTGCTGGCCGGCTTCGGCGCTGCCGGACACCTGATAATACAACGCCTGAGCGAACCCCGGTTCGGGCATGGGAGCCTTGCCGGCCATCAAAAGGTGAAACTGGTTCCAGCGCATGGATTGCCGATCGCGCTCCCGGCGCAGCAGCCGGAGCCGCCGGGCGCCCAGGAGAATTCGGGGGTGGGGGGCATCGGCCCGCAGGGGTTCCTCCTGGCTGAGAGCCTGGCTGTGAGCCTGGCTGCGAGCGATGCCGGGCGCCATGCCAGCCAGGGCGGCTACGGCCAGCGCGAGAGCGGATACCCGGCGAAGGTGCATTCACCCCGATTGTGTCATAGCGACACAGTGCCCGCCCAGCCGGCCACGGCCGGGGAAAATGTGCATCCTGAGACGTTCCGCGATTTCAGCAGGATACAAAGGATTGACAGTTGGCGATCCGGTTGCTATTTTCGGTGATGAATTGGCGAAGTAACTTTTAACCTGCCCTCTGCTGCAACAGGCAGGCGGAAGAGGAACGGGCGCAACAAGACAACGTGCTTGCGGGAGCCGGTGTCCGTAACAGCATTTGGGCTCGCTAGTCTTCCCTTGTTGGTTGCAACAGAGGGGTTTTTTTAGCGGTTTCTTACGATCTCCCCGGGGGTCTGAGGTTGCGGTAGTCATCTGGCATTCGTGGCGAGGAAAGTTTGGACGCGGACCTTACCAGGAATGCCGCTCCATCCAGATGGTCCGCCGCCGGATCCCAGCCCGACCTGGGCGAGCCGCATCGGCAGGAGGCTCTAGCCGGTCCTCAGAGCAACTCCGATGCGGTTTTTCTTTCTGGTAGGACAGGCCTCCTGGCCTGTCCCGCTCACAGCCAATCCAGTTGCGCGTAGCGCTCGCCGGTCAGATGCAGGAACAACTGCTCCAGCGTGCGGAATTCCTTGCCGTCGTGCGAAATCGTGCCATCGCGGTCGAGCGCGCCGATGTCTCCCTGCCACACCAGCTTGCCAGGCTTGGTGATGATCGCCACCTGCGAGCAGAGGCGCTCCACGGTCTCCAGCACGTGCGTGGTGAGGAACACCGTGCGGCCCTGCGCGGTGATCTTATGCAGCCACTGCTTGATGGAGGCCACCCCGGCCGGATCGATGCTCTCGAACGGCTCGTCCAGGAACAGCAGGTCCGGCCCATGAATCACGGCGGCCGCGAAAGCCACGCGCTTGCGCATGCCGGCGCTGAATTCCGACAGCCGTTTCTTGCCCGTGCCGCCAAGCTCCATGGCGTCCAGCAGTTCGCTCACGCGGCGGCGCGCCGTCTCTGCATCCAAACCGAACATGCGCGCTTGAAAGAAAAGGAACTCATGCGCGTAGAGCGCATCGAACAGGCCGAGCGATTCCGGCATCACGCCCATGCGGCGCTTCAGCGCCACCGCGCCATCGCGGAACGGCTCGCCCAGAATCCGGATCTCGCCCGCATTCGGGTCGAGCAACCCGGTCAGGCAGCCGATGGTGGTGCTCTTCCCCGAGCCGTTCGGCCCCAGAAAACCGAACATAGTCCCGGCCGGCACCGTCAGCGACAGATTCTCGACGGCGACCGTCTCTCCGTACTTCTTGGTCAGGTTGGCGACTTGGATGGCAGAAGTCATGGCTTGAGTCAAGGTCTAGTTCCGTCCTTCCAGAGCGTTCAAGAGGCGCTCCCTGTGGCTGACAAACACCTCCGCTCCCCGCCGCAGGGAGCAAAAATAGAAAACGATGGCCAGCGCGGCCGCCGGAACGGGCGCCCACCAGTAGCGCAGCACCGCGGCCGGGCCGGCGATCTTGTCCAAAGCCACCACGCCGGAGAAGCAGCCCAGCAAGCCGCCGATGAGCAACACATTGGCGGCCAGCGAGAGTTGGTTGCCGAAAGTGGTTTCGAAGCTGGTGGGCCGCGGCGCGAGCAGCGAAGTCCAGATCGACAGCGCGTTAAACGGGCACAATCCGCCCACGCCGGCCGCCGCCAGCATGATGGCCATGTGCGCATCCAATGGGACTGGCGCAAACAACAGCCACAGCAGCAGCGAGGCCGCCACCAGCGTGCCGCCCACGAAGAGGGCCGTGTAACTGGAGGCGCGTAGGATCGCGCCGGGCGCGATCGGCAGCAGAAAGTAGCGTCGGAATCCGGAAGCGTCGAAGCCGAACTGGTTGGCTGACATCACCGCTGTGCCCAGGAATCCCACGACCGTGAAGGCCCCCAATGCGCGCACGAAATAGTGCAGTGGCCCCGCCGTGGGGTTGCTGAAGGTGACGAACGCCATCGCCGGAAGCGCGCCGATGTAGTTGAACCGCACCTTGTTCGACCGTACGTAATAACGCAGCGATCTGCCGATCAGTGGCGCCATCGCCGGCCCGAAAATGGACGCGATGCGCTCGTAGCGATCATCCCAGGCAACCGCCACGGCCGCCGCGCTGCGCGGACGGGCGGCCTGCTTCTCGATCGCCGCGAGCAAAACCAGCGAGACCGCGATCCATGCGGCCAGCAGGCCGAAATGTTGCAGCATGCCGGCCCCCGCATTCACCATCAGCGCCGCGGCGGCAAACGGCGGCGTGTAACCGAGCACGGCCAGCAACGCCTCCTTGGCCCCATGCGTATGCTCAAGCTTGGGGATCATCGCGCTGGGCAGCATGCACACGCTGATCAGCATCAGAAACAGGATCGCCGTGCCGCCCCTCACGTGCGAGAGCCATTCGATCAGGGTGGCCAGCAAGCGCGCCAGCAGGTAATTCGCAATCAGCAGCAGCAGCACCGCCGCCGCGCCCAGCACGAAGCTGCCGGCGCCAAACACGTACATGCCGGTGGAAAGGCCCAGGTAAAGGGCCAGCACGAAGATCCACACCGGCTCCAGGATGCCGGTGAGGTGCCGCGCCGCCAGCCGGTCGCGAGCGCTGAGCGCATAGCGGCGCAAGGCCGCGTCGGTGAACGCCGTGTTGATGCCGAAGCCGGTGACGACCGACGCAAGAATAGCGTTCAGAAACAAACCGCCCAGCACCGCTTGCGCGACCTTTTCGGCCTTGCCCGAGCGCACCGCGACCAGGGCCGCGCCGAAACCTCCGGCGGCCATGAGAACCAGAATGAGGATGGCGAACAGGTAGCCGGTCAGGAACAAGGCGATCCTGCCGTTCCGCGTGCGCGTTTGGGCCCACAGCAGCTTGTAGCGCAAGCCTACCAGGCGGAGGATCAGGGACGCGTTCATAAGCCGGATCTCCATTATACTGTATAATAGCGAGTAGACATGAAAGCGAGCGTTGTCGATCTTCGTTACCGGATGAAAGACGTGTTGAAAGCGCTGGATCGCGGCGAGACCGTGACAGTGCTCTACCGGGGTAAGGAGAAGGCGCGCCTCACGCCAATTGCCGGAGAAAAGAGAAAGGGGAGTCTCGCCTCCGACCCGGCGTTCGGCATGTGGAAAGACCGGGCGGATCTTAAGGATGTGCCCGCTTACGTCCGGAAGTTGCGGCACGGGCGGTTCGATGATCTTTGATACCGACGTGCTGATCTGGTTCCTGCGGGGAGACGCCGCTGCGGCGCGCCTCATCGAGTCGCAGTCCGAGCGCGCCATGTCAGCCGTTTCCGCCATGGAACTCCTGCAGGGCGCCCGGTCGCGAGACGAGATCAAGAACATTCACCAATTCACCCAGCGGACCGGCATGCGGCTCATTCCCGTAAATGAGTCCATCAGTCACGTTGCCCTTAGCTTAATCGAGGCGTACGCGCTTTCAGCCGGATTGCGCGTCGCGGATGCGCTGATTGCCGCCACGGCCCGGGAGGCAGCCCTGCCGCTCGCGACCGGCAATGCGCGGCATTTCAAGGCAATTGCCGGGCTGGAGGTCAAAGCGTTCCGGCCAGGAGCAAAGTAAATGGGCCGCATTCGCGTTCTTCCCGATCAGGTAGCCAACAAGATCGCGGCGGGCGAGGTGGTGGAGCGGCCCGCTTCGGTGGTGAAAGAGCTGCTGGAAAACGCGCTGGACGCCGGCTCGACCGAGGTGCGCGTGGAGGTCGAGAGCGGCGGGCGGCGGCTCATCCGCGTCTCGGACGATGGCTGCGGCATGCTGCGCGACGATGCGCTGCTGGCCTTCGAGCGGCACGCCACCAGCAAGCTGCGCGACGTGAAGGATCTGCTCTCCATTTCCACGCTGGGCTTTCGCGGCGAGGCGTTGCCTTCCATCGCCTCCGTGTCGCGCCTGCTGCTGGAGACGCGCTCGGCCGACGAGACCACCGGCACGCGCGTGGAAATCGCGGGCGGCAAGATGCTCCATTGCGACGAAGTGGCGCTGGCGCGGGGCACGGCCGTTACGGTGCGCGACCTATTCTTCAACGTGCCGGCGCGCAAGAAGTTTCTGCGCTCCGAGCAGACCGAACTGGCGCACATTGCGTCGCTGGTGACGCATTACAGCCTGGCGCATCCGGAGAAGACGTTCCGGCTGACCAGCGGCGCGGGCGAGTTGCTGGCCGTGACGCCGGTCGCGACGCTGCGCGAACGCGTGTTCCAGGTATTCGGCGGCCAGACGCTGGAGGAGTTGGTGGACTTGGGCACGCGCGAGCAGCGGCTGGAGCTGCCGCCGCCGTATGTGCCGCCATCGGAAGCCATCGCGGAATTCCGGCGGGAGCCGGAAGAGCCTTCCAGCAAGACGTTCCGGCTGACCGGCTTCGTCTCGCGCCCGCAGGTGCAGAAGGGCAACCGTAACTCGATCTTCATTTTCGTCAATCGGCGGCTGATTCGCGACCGCCTGCTGCTGCACGCGATTTCATCGGCGTACTACAACCTGATGCCGCCCGCCGCCTTTCCGTTCGCGCTGCTGTTTCTGGAATGCGAGAGCGACGAGGTGGATGTGAATGTGCATCCGTCGAAAACGGAGGTGCGTTTCCGGCACCAGTCGTTCGTTCACGATTTCGTGCGCGACGCGATTCGCGAGCGGCTGATTGAGACGCGGCCCGCGCCGGCATTTTCGCCAGCGGCCAGTGCGCAGCCGGCAGCGCGCATGCCGTATTCCGAATTCTCCCAGATGCTGGTAGGACAGGCTTCCCAGCCTGTCCATGATACTGAGATGCCGGTAGGACAGGCTTCCCAGCCTGTCCCGCAGGTCGAAAGTGAAGGACAGGCCGGGATGCCTGTCCTACCCGATTTCGCCCTTCGCCCCGCAGCGGAACCCGCGCCGCGCCTGGATTTCGGCGGCCCATCGATCGCCCTAGCGGACCCGCACCCCACGGCCGGGCGCCTGCGCATGCCCGAGACGCACGGCGATTTCCCGCTCGACGCGCTGCCGGTTTCCGACGCGTCGTTGGGGGCGCTGTCGGATTTGCGGCCGCTGGGACAACTCCACGAGAGCTTCATCATCGCGGCCGGCCGGGGCGGCCTCTGGATTATCGACCAGCACGTGGCGCACGAGCGCATTCTGTTTGAGCGCGTGCTGAAGCAGCGCGCGGCGGGCAACGTGGAGACGCAGCGCCTGCTGATGCCCCTGATCGTGCAACTGACTCCGGGACAGCAGATCGAATACGCGCGCATCGCCGATGAATTGAACGCCATTGGTTTCGAGAGTGAGCCGTTCGGCAATCGCACGATCGCGGTGACGGCGGCTCCGGCCGCGGTCGGGCCGGCGGATCTCGAAAAAGTGCTCGGCGAGATTCTGGAGACGGCCGAGGCGGAGTTGCGCGGCCTGTCGCTGGAGGATGTGCGGCGCTCCCTCGCGGCTTCCATCGCCTGCCACGCGGCCATCAAGATCAACACGCGCCTCGATCACGCCAAAATGGAATGGCTGCTGCGCGCGGTGGCGGCCACCGATTGCCCGATGAGTTGCCCGCATGGACGGCCGATTGCGCTGCAGTATTCCATGCGCGAGATTTTGAAAGCATTCCACCGGATTTGACGTGGCGCACGCTTCAGCGTGCCGCTGTCGGCTTCAGCCGACAGAACGGCGAACTGAAGTTCGCCGCTGCACGCTCAAGCGTGCGCCACGGGCCGCGCAGCTACAATCCAGTCCGCCGCGGCGCGCAGGCTGTCAACGCGCGCATCGGGCACGTGCTCGGGCGCGCGTTCCCGGTAGCCGCGGTCGATCCAGATGGTGCGGCAACCCGCGGCGGCGCCGGCGTCGATATCTTTCCAGCGGTCGCCGATCAGGAAGCTTTGGGCCAGATCGATGGCGTGCGCAGCGGCGGCCTGGAGCACCATGCCGGGCTGGGGCTTGCGGCAATCGCAGCCGTCCGCATTGTCGTGATAACAGACGAAGCAGGCGTCCAGCGGCAGGGCGGCGCGCAGGATAGTGTGCATGCTCTCGACGTCCTCGCGGCGGATGAGGCCGCGCGCCACATCCGGCTGATTCGTCACCACCACCAGCAGGAATCCGGCGGCCTTCAATCGCGCCAGTGCCGCGGGCGCATCCGAATCGATCTCCATTTCGGCGGGGGTGAGGGGCGCGTAGACCTGGCCATCGCGGATCACCACGCGCGTGAGCACGCCATCGCGATCCAGGAAAACAGCACGGTTCATCGCAGCGACTCCCAGCGGGTTTCGGCGGCTTTTAGCGCGGGATGCGTCACCAGCAGGTGCCAGACGACGGCCTGGAAAGCTTCGGCGTGCGGCGTGATGTGTGCGGGGTTCACCGCCGGGACGATCACGCAGGCGTCCGCCACTTGCGCGGTGTAGCCATCGGCGCGGCCGATCACGCCGCCGATGGCCGCGCCCACGGACTTCGCATATCGCAACGCGGAAACCAAATTCGGGCTGACTTGTTTTTCGAGATTGCCGCCGCCCACCGAAAACACGAGCACGCAATCCTCGGCGCGCAGGCGGCTGACGCGCAGCCACGATTCGAACACCGACGCCCATCCCTCATCGTTGGTGCGAGCCGTCAGCTCGGAGACGTTGTCGGTCGGGCAGTAGGCTTCCATGCCGCAGATCTTGCGAAAATCGTTGACCGCGTGCGAGGCGTTCGCGGCGCTGCCGCCCACGCCCAGGATGAACAGGCGGCCGCCGCGTGCGCGGGCGCCGGCCAGCAGTTCCGCCAGCTTTTCGATTACGCCCGCGTCCAGACGGCGCAGGACCTCGGCGGACTCGGCGATGTACTCTTCAGCGAAGCTCATGGTTGATGTTAGAGCGGGGCTGAAGCCCCGCGCGGGCTAAAGCCCGCCCTCCAATTGCACTCCCTCCAGATAACGCGATAGCTCGGCGATCCCATCGAACGAGCCGATTTCGTAGAAGCGCTCGTGCACTTCAAACGCGGCCAGTTGGCCCCGGCGCAGCAGGTCGCGATACACCTCGGCAAGATCGGTGTGCGGCGCGCCCTCGAAAGCCGCACGGCTGAAAACGCCCAGACCATAATCGATGTGCTGCATGCGCGTGGTCCTGTTCTTTTTATCGTAGGCCACTATGCGGCCCGCGTCGAACTCCACATTGCTCGCGTCCCAGCGGCCTTCGTTGCGATAGACGGTCATCAGGCCGGGCTGGCCCGCAGCGCGGAAGGCCTGCTGCACGTCGCGATACGAGCAGGGCAGGTACGAATCGCCATATACGACGAAGAACGCGTCGCCCAGTAGCGGGAGTGCCTGGCGCACGGCGCCGGCGGTTCCCAGCAGCGTGGGACCGTCGAACGAGTAATCGATCGCGAGGCCGAAGCGCGCGCCATCGCCGGCATATTCGCGGATGCGCTCGCCATGTTGCCCGATCGACAGCACCACGCGTTCGATGCCGCGCGCGCGCAACAGGCGCAACTGGTGCGCCAGGAACGGCTCGCCATTGATTTCGACCAGCGCCTTGGGAAGGCGCTCGGTCAGGGGATAGAGGCGCGTTCCCAGACCGCCCGCCAGAATCGCGACCGGCAGCGTTGCTTCCAAGGCTACGCTCACGATTGCGCCAGCACCGTGGTGCCCTGAAAATCGAAGCGCACCCGCACTTCACGCAGTCCGGCGCCGCGCATGGCATGCCGCAACCGCGTTTTGTCTTCGGTGTAGAGCATCAGGAAGCCGCCGCCGCCCGCGCCGATCAACTTGCCGCCCAGCGCGCCGCTGCGTCGCGCCAGTTCGTAGTATTCGTCGATGTGCGAATTTGTCATAGAGCGCGAGCGCGCCTTCTTGTGCTCCCAATGCACGTGCATCAGCTCCGCGAAGCGGCGCAGATCGCCACGTTCCAGCGCCGCCTTACTCTCGCAGCCGAGCTGTTTGACCACGTGCAATTGCGAGATCATATCGGCATCGTGCTGGCGCGTGCGCGTGTCCTGTTCTTCGAGGATCGCCGAAGCGGAGCGCGTGAAGCCGGTGAAAAACACCAGCAGGTTGTCTTCCAGGTTGGCCAGCGTCTCGCCTTCGAGCTGCAGCGGCGAGACCTCCACGCGATCGTCCGGGAGGAACTGGAAGCAGGTGATGCCACCGAACGAGGCGATGTACTGATCCTGCTTGCCCACGGGCTCGCGCAGCAGGTCGATTTCGATGTGGCAGGCCTGCTCGGCGAGTTCCTGGCGCGGGATCGGGTTCTTCTTCCAGGCATGCAGTGCGCGCAGCAGGGCCACCGTGAAACTGCCGGAGGAACCCAGGCCAGTGCCGGCCGGAATATCCGACATGCTCACGATTTCGAGATATGGCCGCAGGCCCACGTCCACCAGGCGCAGGGCTTCGCGCACGATGGGGTGTTTAATCTGGTCCACGGTCTCGGCGAGTTCCATCTGCGAGTACTTGACCAGCAACTCCTGGCTGAAGGTCTCGTGCAGCGTGATGTAGACGTATTTATCGATGGCCGCCGAGATGACGAAGCCGGTATGCTCGCGGTAGTACGAGGGCAAGTCGGTGCCTCCGCCTCCAAGCGAAATACGCAGCGGGGCGCGCGTGATGATCATCTGCCGTTCTCCTGGTACACGCGTTCGATGACGCGCAATGCGGCCTGCGCGTCGGCTATGCCCGGCCGCGGCTCGCGCTTCAGGCGGATATCTTCCAGGAACTCGGCGAATTCCGTTTCCCAGGAGTTATCGGCCATGGGAAACTCCCAGGCGGTGGTCACCGGCGGCCCCATGGCCGGCGTCATCGCGTAGAACGTCAGGCGCTCGGTTCCGTAGCTGCCGCCCAGGCCCGTGATTTCCAGCTTGCCGTCGCGCCCGCAGATTTCGAATGAGAACAGGTTCTTCCATTCCGTCCAGCTTGCGTGCAGGAACGCGATCTGGCCCGCGGCGGTTTCGAGCAGCAGAAAAGCGTTGTCTTCGACCGGCATTTTCCAAAAGTAACTGGGCGTGCGGCCGGTGACGCGCGTGAAATCGCCCAGGAACCAGCGCGCCAGGTCGATCAGGTGTACGCCCTGGTCCAGCAGCTCGCCTCCGCCCGAAAGGGCCGCATCGGCGCGCCACTCGCGCTCGTAACCGGGACGGCCGCCGTGGCCGTAACGGCCGCGGATGAACAGCAGCGGACCGGCCGCGCCGGAATCGAAAATCGCGCGGGCATTTCGAAAGGCGCGGTGATACCGATGGCTAAAACCGATGCGCACCAGCGCGCCCGTCCGGCGGGCGGCTTCGGCCACGGCGTCCAACTCGGAGGCGCGGCGTGCGCCCGGCTTCTCAATCAACACGTGCTTGCCCGCGCAGGCCGCTTCGGCGGCGATGGGCGCAAGCATATCGTGCGTGGTGGCGACGATCACGATGTCGATGTCCGGCGAGGCCACGGCGGCGCGCCAATCGGTGGTGGCCTCCGCGCCTGGATGCGCTGCTGCGAGCGCCTGCGCGCGCCCGCGATCGACATCGCAGCAGATCGCCAGACGAGCGCCCGCCATCGCTTGGGCGCGCTTGCGTCCGATGAGGCCACATCCGGCGATGGCGATGTTGTGCAAGCTTGTTTCTAAGGTCATTCCAGGTCCATGCTGTACTCAAATCAGTGACGTACAGCCCAAACATCGTATTCAATCATCGCCTTCGACCGTTTCCGCAGGAATGCGTCCGCCTGTCGCCTGCCTTCCGATGCAGTTCCCGCGGGTATTATTGTCTTGATACGCCACCCAGTATCAACCAGCGATGACTTGATGATCTCAAGGGGTTTCGCACGTCGATCGGTAATGCCGCCAAAGCGAACGACCATTCGAGCGTCGGGGGAGCACACCTTCGCAGTATTGCGCCAGACCGCGGAGAGATCCACGGCAAACTCCTCAGGACTTGAATGGACGACTTGGTCTTGATTAGTGTAGTCAACTTTTTCGGACCCACCCAAGAACCAGTTACGCAACCATTGGTCAGGCCTATAAGTGCGCATGCCGTAATATGGGGGCGAGGTAATTAGCCAACGAAATCGCAAACTCGGTTTAAGCGGCTGAACCGACTTCGGTCGCCGGCTGTCCGCGAGACGCCATTGCCCGAGTGCCGCAGGCAGGCCCCCATAGAATCGCGAAGCGCGTCGCTCGATCGCGGCCGCAACGTCGATTGATGGCGGACGCAATCCGCGATCCTTCCAGAACCGAATGGCGTACGCCGGCTTGGGAGCGTAGGTGCGAGGACTCTGATTCGAGAAATAGCCCGCGGACGTCATCTGGAGGGGCCCGTGCAAAGCTCCGAGAACGATGCCCCTAAGCGCTAGCGCCGCCGGAGAGCGACAATTCAAAAGAAACGCTTCGCGGAGACGACAGATGCCTTCCAGGGTGGCGCGATGGTAGGCCCAGGCCCAGAACTCTCCTTCGGGAATGTTCTCTGCCGCCGATCCACTTAGTATCCTGCGCGCTTCCGTCATAATGTCGGCGACGGTGGTGTCCACGAGTTTTGAGGCAGTTATCGCAGTTGCGACCGGATTGGAGTCGACACCCAAAGACCGAAGTCCTAGAAGCCTGGCTGCAAAATTGGTGGTGCCTCGACCGCAGAATGGGTCCAACACCCAATCGGACCGCCTGGCACGCGAGCGTAGTATTCCAAGAGGGAAGTCGAGCGGAAACATTGTGAAGTATGGGCAAATGCCGTTTAGTGCTGCTTGATTATTCAGTGCGGCGAACAATGTCTACCTCTTTCGTCTCACGTAGGCGGTATTTTTGTTCTGGTTGCGATACGACTCCCATTTATGATGTTGTGGTCCAAAAAGGCGGGTCATCACCTTTACGACTAAATCGTAGGCAAGCTGATCCCTGTCGTCCAACTCCAATGGGAGGTGGTCAAGAAAGAATCTTTTGATTGCCCCCCAGGCGGCTCCTTCCTCAGATTCAATTCTAGCCTTGAGCCTCGCATCGGCCTGAAGAAGCCGGGCCATTTCGCCCTCCAGGCTTTCCATCACATCGACCGGCTCTGTCTCCTCCGCCTCAGAGGAAACGGTAAGCGGCTGCTCACCGCTAGGAACACTCACGGGAATACTCGTCTGTCGGCCGGTCGGAAACGTCTCACGTAACGACGCGGCGTAGGTTTTACCTTGCGGCTTGTCGTAGTTCTTATCGCGCAACGGAAACATGTGCTCGAATGACAGCACACGCAAGCTGACCGGGTACGGCTTGCCACCCACCGAACTCCAAAACACGCCCTGGCCTGGGATCGGCTCGTTCAGGAGGGAGCTGAGCAAATCGTCGCTGAAGTGCGCATTGGCTTTCTTGACCGACGTTAGGTCGGCGGCGGATAGCAGGTGGAAGATAAACCAGTTATCGCCTTGGCTTAGGATCTCTACTGGGATGTTCCCCGGCTGTTGCGTAATGAGAAGGGCTCCCAGATCATACTTTCGGCCTTCCTTCACCCAGGCGACGTAGGGCTCGGAAGCAGGAGCGTGTTCGTTGAGCACAGATTGCGCTTCTTCTACGACAGCAATAGTGGGAATCGTCTTCGGGTTTGCAGCAGTGAATTCCGTCTGGTTGCGGTCGAAAATTCGCCGCAGGATCAATCCCGATAGGACCAACGACTGGCCGCCACGCATCTGAGAGACGTCAATCACGCACAGTTTGCCTTCGGAAAGCGCATGGACCAACATGTCCATGACTTGGCTACTCTTGTCATGCAACATGCGAACAATGGTGGTCATATTCCCTCGGGCGGCCAAAGCCTCGACTTCCTGGCGTTGTGGGTCGAGGTCCAAGAGTCTGCAAATGTCCTCGAGTGGAGTGGCGTTCGCATTCGCGTCGATCAGATTTACCAGGGACTCCCAGCGCTCCTGGGATAGCCCGCGGAGCTTGCGGACGTTTTGCTGCTCCTGCCGCTCTGGGCTCAGGGCGATCGCAATGACGTCGGCTGGCCTCAAACGGCGTATGTCGAGCCGTATCCCGCCCGCCACGAAGGACTGGTAAAAGGGGCTTGGGTTCTTCCTCTCGGTGAACACCACCAGCTTGTCTTCAAGCGCCGGCACGTCGCAAAGCCCTGGACGGCCCTTGTCGTCCGGCCAGAAGTATTCGCCGTCTGGGTCAAAGATGACTGTGCCGACCGGAACCCGCTTTCCCGCTCGCTTCGACACATACGGGGTGGTTTCGTAAAGTTTGGAAAACAGGAGCTTGTTGAGATTGGACTTGCCGAAACCAGCGCGCGCGAACACGAAGCTGCGGCGGGATACCAAAGAATCGACAGGGAAACGAACGATCACCTCAGGCTGGAGGATCTGCATCCAATCCTGGGTCTCGACATCGGTATTGTTACCAGTGTATATGTACTCCCCAAAGGCGAGATGCCCGATGGGGGCGCCCTGGATATTATGGCCGGCGATTTCTCGGAGAACGTCGTTGGCGGGAAACGCGACCTTGCTGCCGACGTGCGGCAGTCGCCTGTGCGATGGTACGAAGGTCAGCCCGACTCCGTTCTTGCGAAGCACTCCCAGAACGCGAATGTTCACCCGGTACTTTAGGTATTGTTCTCTCAGATCCTCAGGAATCGGCCGCTCCTCGCGCACGGCCCGAATATTGAATTCCTCGCCTGATCCGAACGACAGCTTGCCTTCGGAGGAGAACGACGTAATCCGACCAAGCACGGCCTCGTCGGGTGTTTCCAACTGCACCAGCAGAAACTGGCCATGCATCGGGATGTTCTGGAACTCATTGCGATAGGGCAACACGAGGTCCGCATGAAACTCGAGCCCGCCTTGCTGAAAGCCCCGGAAGATGCCGACTATCTTGTCCCTTGGGAAAAGTTGAAGCTCAGACATGTGGTTTTCTCGTCATTTGCCATATCGTCCCTGGGCGGGGTCGGCATCCTGGAGTTGAAAAGCATCCAGGGTTGCAGCATTTGCGCCAAGGCTGCTGCGGACCCCCTCATAGATGAAGTCCTGCAAAATGTCGAAGTCGAAATCGACCAACGCCGCGTTTTCGTGGGCCTTCTGTAAGCACCGCGGATAGTGCGGCACGGGGAATCCATTGATGGCATCGGCCAGCATCGACCCAAGGATGACCTGCGAATCTGTGACCTGTGGCAGAAATATATCCACGGGCCACACTGGATCTCGCCGATGGGATCCAAACTTCACGAGGAACATCTTTCCTCCGACGAACCTGTTGATCTCTCCACCTTGGCCCGCGCGGTCTTCGCCGCGCGCAAACTCGGACCAGACGTAAGCTCGCTCCTCAATCTCGCGCGGTACTTCTACGTAGGCTGGATAGTCCGTTTGCAGGACGCCCTCCAGGGCCATGGCCAGCCGGTAGCGCGAAAGGACCTTGCTGTGCTTGGCCACACCCGCGAGAAAGATACGTCGGCGGCTCCGATCCCACTGCGCTTCGATGCGCTGCTCCATCCCCTTGATCAACCTTGGGAACAGGTCTTTGGCGAAGACCTTGCTACGGAGCAAGCCATCACACACGATCAGGGTATCCGTGCCGAAGTCTTTTTTCAGGATCGAGAAGAGGATCGCCCACTCAACCAGCTCGCGGTACACCTGGACCCAACTCGGCGAGACGGGCGTACCTCTTGGGGCCGGGCGAATCATATGGGACAAGGCCGGCAGACTATTCACACCAAGGAACGCCATCATTTCGCCAAGCGCGGTCCTAGGGGAACCACCGTCGTCGAATTGGCGGCTGTCAAGTTTCTCGACCTCGGTAGTCGGAGACAAAGCCTCCAGGCAGTATTCGTTGTTGCTGCTGTCGACTACTCGAACAAGCTGGATCAAGAATGGGTCGAACTGCAGTTGGTTATTGCCGCCATCCGTGCCCACCAAGGAGATCGATGTAGTGGCGCGCGGCTGAATGCGGCGCGTGGCACTCTTCAGGGGGCGAATCTCTAATCGCAGGGCGTCCAGGACGTCCCGATCGCCACTGATACAGCCCGCGATTGCATCCTTAAGGTCCTTTACGGTCTCCGGATCGAACATGCTTCCTCCCCTCGTCTCGCGGGAACGATGGCTCCAAACCATTCGGCGACACTCCGCAAGCGCAAAATCGTCCCGAATCGAGTCCGCCTGGGCTTGCCGGCACCCGAAAAGGAAGTGTTGCAATCGGAAAAGACCATGCTATTGCTAGAATAAATCAATTGTGCGATATATCCCTAATCCTGCCCGCGTACAATGAGGCCGCTACCATCGCCGCCACCATTCGCGAGACAGGCGGCTATTTCCGGTCGCGCGGTTTGCGTTATGAAATCATCGTGGCCGCGGATGGGGACGACGGCACGCGCGAGCTAGCGCTCGAGACCACGCAACAGGGCGAACCGGTGCGAGTGATCGGCAACCGGGAACGCAGCGGGAAGGGCCGCGGCGTGCGCGAGGCCATGGCGCTCGCGCGCGGTAACATCGTAGGTTACGCGGACGCCGATAACAAGGTACCCATCGGAGAATTCGATAAGTTCCGGCCCTGGTTCAGCCAGGGCTACGACGTAGTGATTGGTTCGCGCTCCATGCGGAACTCGCAAATCGAACGCCGGCAGCCGCTCTACCGGCAGTTGGGCGGCAAAGGCTTCGGGTTGTTCATGCATGCGGTGGTGGGCCTTAAGGGCATCACCGACACGCAATGCGGCTTCAAGTTTTTCACCCGCGCGGCGGCACGCGAGATTTTCAGCCGGCAACAAATCGATGGATATATGTTTGATGTGGAGATCCTGGTGCTGGCGCGCCGGCTGGGTTATGGCATTCAGCAGGTGCCCATCCGCTGGCGCGACGATGGCGACAGCCGGCTGGCGCTGGTGAGCGGGAACCTGCGGAATGTAGCCGACATTTTCCGCATCCGGCGGATCCACAGCGAGATGAGGAAGAAGCCGTGAGAATCCTGGTAACCGGGGCGGCCGGTTTCATCGGCAGCAACCTGGTGGACCGTCTGCTCGCCGACGGACACGAGGTTACTGGCTTCGATAATTTCTCCACGGGGCAAGTCGAGTTTCTGGCGGCGTTGCGCTCGCCGCGCTTCCGCCTCGAACATGGCGACCTGCTCGATACCGATGCGCTCGACCGCGCCATGCAGGGCGCCGAGTTCGTATTTCATATGGCCGCCAATGCCGACGTGCGTTTCGGCACCCAGCACCCGCGCCGGGACTTGGAGCAAAACACCATCGGCACGGCCAACGTGCTGGAGGCCATGCGGGTGCGCGGCGTGCGGCGCATCGCGTTTCCTTCGACTGGCTCGGTCTATGGCGAACCGGCCATCTTCCCCACGCCCGAGGACGCGCCGTTCCCGGTGCAGACCTCGCTCTACGCCGCATCCAAACTGGCCGCCGAGGCCATGATCGAAGCCTACTGCGAGGGTTTCGGTATGGAAGCGCACATTTTCCGGTTTGTGTCGATCCTGGGCGAGCGCTACACGCACGGCCACATTCTGGATTTCTACAAGCAACTTCGGGAGCATTCCGGGCATCTGGATGTATTAGGAGACGGGCGGCAGCGCAAGTCTTACCTGTATGTACAAGACTGCGTGGAAGCCATGCTGCTGGCCATCGAACGCGGTGCGGGCAGGCTGAATCTGTACAATCTGGGCACTGACGAATACTGCACGGTGAACGACTCCATCGGCTGGATCGCGGAGCGGCTGGGATGCTCACCCCGGCTGCAATATGCGGGCGGCCAGCGCGGATGGGTGGGAGACAGCCCGTTCATTTTTCTGGATTGCTCCCGCATTCGCGCGCTGGGATGGCGGCCGAAGTTGAGCATTCGCGAGGCAGTCTTACGGACGGTGGATTACTTGCTAAGGAATACGTGGGTTATCGAGCGGAGGTAGCATCTCTGTGACTGTACGTTTTCCGCCTCGCGTCAAGCCCTGAAGCGTGGACGCACGCCCGCACGCCACGGTATGATCGAATCGAGAAGACCCAAAAAGGAGATCTAAAAATGTCAACTACTGAAGAGAAACTTGGAACGCTCCGCCGGCACGCCCTGGCGACACCCAGTGAACTCGGCGCCGAATCCGTGAAAAACATCACCGGCGCTCTCAACGCATTGCTGGCCGATGTGTTTGCTCTCTATGTGAAAACCAAGAACTTTCATTGGCACGTCAGCGGACCGCATTTTCGCGACTATCACCTTTTGCTCGATGAGCACGCCGGTCAGATTTTTGCGATGACCGACGACATCGCCGAGCGCGCGCGCAAGATCGGCGGCACCACCATTCGATCGATCGGGCACATTGCCCGCCTGAAGCGCCTCAGCGATAACGACGCGGACTTTGTCGATCCGATGGATATGCTCGCCGAATTGCGGGAAGACAACCGGGCGCTGCTTTCCAGCATGCGGGAAGCTCATGATCTGTGCAGCGAAGAGAACGATGTAGCCACCACCAGCCTGTTGGAGACTTGGATCGACGAGACGGAACGGCGGATCTGGTTCCTCTTCGAAACCGGCCGGGCAGGGAAGTAGAATCGTCGAGGTGAATAGCGGGTTGGTGCGAGTTTGCCCTTCGGTCGTTGTAACCGGAATGAAGGCGCCGGGGAAGCCGCTGCGGCGCGACGCTAAACAGACCTTCAATTATCTGCGAGGCAACACATGGGTTATCGAGCGGCGTTAGTACGGTGCCTGCTGCTGGCGGCGTCGGCGCATGCCGGGTTCGCGCAGGAGCGCAGGCTGGAGGCGATCGAGAGTCTCAGCGCGTCGCTGGAAGCGCTGGCGCAGCGGGTGAACCGCTCGGTGGTCAAGATTGTGACTAGCGGGTACGGCCTCAGCGAAGACTCCGATTCGGGCAACGCCAGCCTGATCACCCGGCAGCGCGCCACCGGCTCGGGCGTCATCCTGACTGCGGACGGTTATATTGTGACCAACGCGCACGTGATCCAGGGCGCGCGGCGCATTCGCGTGCAGTTGCCTGTCTCCGAGCGCGCCGGGCGGCAGAGTCACTCGATCACAAAGCCGGCCGGAACGGTTCTGGAAGCCAGGATCGTGGGACTGGATCGCGAGACGGATATCGCGGTTCTGAAGATCGAGCGACGGACTTGTCGTTCCTGACCTTGGGCAATTCGCGTGAGTTGCGGCAGGGCCAACTGGTAATGGCCTTCGGCAGTCCGCTGGGCTTAGAGAATTCGGCCAGTCTGGGCGTGGTGAGCGCGGCCGCGCGCCAGATCAAACAGGACAGTCCCATGATCTATATCCAAACCGATGCGTCCATCAATCCGGGCAATAGCGGCGGCCCGCTGGTGGATATGTCGGGGCGGGTGGTGGGGCTCAACACCATGATCCTGACGCAATCCGGCGGGAGCGAAGGGATCGGCTTTGCAATACCTAGCGACACTTTGCGCAACGCCTACACCCAGATTCGCAAGGAAGGTCACGTGCATCGGGGCCAGATCGGCGTCAGCGTGGAAACCATCACACCGCTGCTGGCCGCCGGTCTGGGACTGCCTCAGGATTGGGGCGTGCTGGTGGCCGATGTGACGCCGGACGGACCCGCCGACAAATCCGGCCTGAAGCCGGGAGACATCGTGCTCAGCCTGGATGGCAAGCCCATGGAGAATGCACGCCAACTGGAGGTGAATTTGTGGCGCTTTCCAGTGGGCGACAAAGTGAATCTGGAGGTGCTGCACGGCGCAGACCGGCTGACGATGGATGTGTCCGTTACGGCGCAGGACGACGATCCGCAGCGCTTCGCGGACATGGTGAATCCGGAGAAAAACCTGATTCCGAAGCTGGGCATTTTGGGGGTCGAGATCGACAAGCGGCTGGCTCCCCTGCTGCCCGATTTGCGCAAGCAATACGGCATCGTGGTGGCGGCGCGGGCGGCGGGTTCGGAAGGCTTGGGCGTGGACCTGCGTCCGGGTGACGTGATCTACGCGATCAACAACGAGCCGACGGCGACCGTCGCGGCGCTCACCGGCGCGCTGGGTCAGATGAAGAGCGGAGATGCGGTGGTGCTGCAGGTGGAGCGCGACGGGGCGTTGATGTATGTGGCGTTTGAGATGGAGTAATACAGGTGCAAATGCGACATGAGAAAATCAGCAGCAGATGCACTCAGATACACGCGGATAAGAAACCCGTCCTATAGGTGTGAATCCGTATTGCATCGGGCTTCGGTGCCTCCGCCTGCGGAAGCTGTGCGGCTTTATCTGCGTGAATCTGCGTGCATCCGCGGGCTGACTTCTTACCTCGATAAACCCTGTGGGTCCTAAAACCCCTCCAGCAAATGTCCCATCTTCTCTTTCTTCGTCCGCAAGTACGCCTCCGTCGAATCCATCGCCGGCACGATGCAGGGCACGCGCTCGTCCACCCGCACGCCCGCGGCTTCCACAGCAGCCACCTTCTCCGGATTGTTCGATAGCAGCCGGATACTCTTCAATCCGAAATACCGCAAGATCTCCCCGGGCAGCTCATAATTGCGCAGATCGGACTCGAAGCCCAGGCGCTCGTTGGCCTCCACGGTGTCGGCGCCCTCATCCTGCAATTCGTAGGCGCGCAGCTTGTTCAGCAGGCCGATGCCGCGCCCCTCCTGATGCTCGTAGATCAGCAGCCCGCGGCCTTCTTCGGCGATCATGTGCAGCGCCAGTTCAAGCTGCGCGCGGCAATCGCAGCGCAGGCTGTGGAACACGTCGCCCGTCAGGCATTGCGAGTGAATGCGCACCAGCGGCGCTACCGGCCCGTGCGCCAGATCGCCCATTTCCAGGACCACCGCCTCCTCCACGCGGTCGTCGAGCCGGCCTTCAAATCCGTAGATTCGAAAGTGTCCAAACCGGGTTGGGAAGTCCGCTTCGGCAGCCTTGTGCAGCCGGAGCGCGGAAGGAGTGTGCATGAGCTCTCTGCCGGCTGTCGTGATGCTTTTATTATAATGGCTGCGAGCTTCCATGGCGGATTCCTCCCTGGTCACGCTGCTGGTGAAGCTGGGCGTGGTGGCCTCGCTGGCCAGCATCCTGGTGCGCTGGAGCGCCGTCAAGCGCATGCTGATGCGCGAAAGCCGGACCATGGCCCAGCGCATGAAACTGTCGCTGTGGTTCTCCGTCGTGTTCGGCGCGAGCGTTGCCACGCGCGTAGTGAGTGCCGCCTACCAGGCTGGCAGCTACCAGGCTGTCGACCTCGGCCTGGAAGGGAGCCTGCTGGCAGGCCTGCTGGGCGGTTACGTGACTGGCCTGACGTCCGGAGTTCTGATTTCGATTCCGGCCATGATCCATCGCGAGTACCTGACCATGCCCCTGCTGGCCGGGCTAGGCGTGTTGGGCGGCCTGTTGCGCGATTGCGCCGCCGATCCGGAGGATATCTGGCGCTTCAGCCCGTTCTTCGACCTGAACCTGTGGCGCTTCTTCAAGCAGCGCCGCTTCGACCGGCGCAACGCTTTCAACCTGCTCTTCTTCGCCGTGATCCTGTTCGCCGAATTCCTGCGGCAGGCGCTGGGCCAAGCCTTCGGCGCCAAGGGCCGGATCTTCTATCTCCACCCGGAGCAACCCAATTTCCTGATGTACGCGGCAGTTTATGCGACCACGCTGTTCTCCGTTACGATTCCGATCAAGGTCTGGAACAACACCCGCAACGAAGGCAAGCTCGAGGAACAGCAGCGGCTCTTGATTCAAGCTCGCCTGGAGGCGCTCACCAGCCAGATCAATCCCCACTTCCTCTTCAATACGCTGAATTCGGTCTCTTCGCTGATCCGCACCGATCCCAACCAGGCCCGCGTCACGGTGCTGAAGCTGTCGAACATCCTGCGGCGGCTGCTGCGCAAGCACGATAATTTCAGCGCGCTGCGCGAGGAGATCGGCTTTATCGACGACTACCTGTCGATCGAAGTGGTGCGCTTCGGCGACAAACTGCGCTTCGAAAAAGACGTAGCCGCCGACACGTTGGACATGCTGGTGCCGAGCATGCTGCTGCAGCCCCTGATCGAGAATTGCGTGAAGCACGGGTTGAGCAGCAAAGTCGAAGGCGGCACCATCCGGCTGCGCAGCCGGCGGGCGGAATCGCGGCTGCTGTTGTGGGTGGAGGACGATGGTGTCGGCATCCCCGAATCCAAGCTGGCGACCCTGCGGGAACAGGGCATCGGAGTGAGCAACGTGAGTGAGCGCCTGAACGTGCTGTTCGGCAACGACCACAAGATGAGCATCGACAGCCAGCTCGGACAAGGCACGCGCATCGAGATCGAGATTCCGGAGTTGCAGATCGGCCTGGTGGCGGCTTCTTAAAAACGAAACCACAGATGCACACAGATAAACACAGATAAGAACAGAAAAACAGCCGCCCGGTCTGGTCTGGTTTTGTCTTTATCTGTGTGCATCTGTGTCTATCTGTGGTTTCTTTTTGCTTGGCCGCTGGTAGATCACCTTGCCGCCCAGGTAGGTCCGCTCCACCTGGATTTGGCGGACTTCATCCAGCGGGCACGTGAGGATGTCCCGGTCGAGCACGATCAGGTCGGCCAGCTTGCCTGGTTCGAGCGATCCTTTTTCCTTCTCCTCGAACGTTAGCCAGGCGTTGTTGATGGTGTACAGGCGAATGGCTTGCTCGCGCGAGATGCGCTGCTCCGGGTGCAGCGGCTGGTCCGCCCAGCGCGGCTGGCGCGTGAGCGCGATCCACATCCCCAGGAACGGGTTGTACGGATTGATGGAGCGCAGGCTGCCGATTTTCTGCATGTGATCGGAGCCTCCGCCCACCACGACGCCGCTCGCGAATAGCGTCTTGTAAGGCTGAAAATACGTGAGGCGCGCGTCGCCGAACTGTTTGCGGAGTGTGGCGCCATCCAACCACAACCAATCGGGTTGCAGGTTGGCGACGATGCCGAGCTCCCGCATCTTGCGGATGATCTCCGCGCTCATGAAGTTGGCATGTGTAATCGATGGGCGCGCGGCGCGGACCGGAAACTCGCGGTCGATCTCCGCGTAGGCGTCCACCAATGTTTGGACCGCGCCATCGCCCACCGAGTGAGCCGTGAACTGCAAATCGTGCTGCAGCGCGCAGCGCGCGATCCTTACCAGCTTGTCCGGCTCAATGTAGCGCATGCCGCGATAAGTGGGGTCGTCGATCGAATAGACCTTGCTCACGCCCCACGGCTGCAGCATGAAGGCGCTGCCGGTCAGCATGCCGCCATCCAGGAAGGTCTTGATGCCGCGCAGCCAGAGCATATTGTTGTAGCGATGCAACGGGCTGGCGGCCGCCGACGAGATGCGCGCGGTGATTTGATCGAGCGGCAGTTGGGCGTCCACATCGTACGCCACGAAAACGCGGCAGGTGAGCTGCCCGTCGTCTTCGAGGCGCCGGTACGTTTCCAAATCGGCATCGCCCAGATCGCCTTCGGAGATGCTGGTCAGTCCCACCGAGTTGTAGTCGGCCAGCAGCGTCTTGAGACGCGCGCGGCGGTCGTCGGCGGTGGGGATTCTATCGCCGGAATGAATCTTCACGAGGCGGCTGCAATTACGCAGGATGCCGGTGGGCTCGCCGGTGGCGTCGCGCTCGATGCGGCCCGGCATTCCATCCGCGATACGGAAGTCCCGGCCGATGCCGCTGAGCTGCAGGGCAAGGGAATTGACGGCGGCATCGGGACCGGTGCCGAAGTAGACTGGATTGTGCGGCGCGGCGGCGTCCAATTCCGCGCGTGTGGGAAAGCGCTGCTCGCGCAGGCGGGTGATGAAGACCTGCGTGAGAACGATCCAGTCACCCGCCTTCGCGGCCGCGGCGCGGGACTGGATGTAGCCCAACACGTCCGCGATGGTTTCCATATCGGGAACCGGATGATCGAACTCGTACATGGCCGCTTGGGCCGCATGCACGTGGGAGTCGATCAGGCCGGGCAGCACGGTCTTGCCTTGCAGATCGAGCGTGCGGGTGCCGGGACCGGCCAGGCGGGCGACTGCGGAGCGGTCGCCCACGGCCAGGATGCGGTCGCCGCGGATCGCGATGGAATCGGCAATTCGGAATTGCGGGTCTGCGGTCACGATCTTGGCGTGGCTGAGGATCAGGTCCGCGGGCTGCGCGCGCAGGGCAGCCGCGGCGAGAAAGAGGAATGGAACAAGCGTCCTGCAGTACACGACAACATGATACTCGGATGTCGTGGCGCACGCTTCAGCGTGCTGTGGCGAGCTTCAGCTCGCCATCTGCAGATGGCCGCAGACCGTGGGCTGAAGCCCACGGCAGCACGCTGAAGCGTGCGCCACGGTATCTTCCAGGCGGTATCATGGTGCAGATGCGTTCCTGGTGGCGGTATCTGGCGGCGGTGGCGCTGACCCTGGTAGGAACGGCGATCGCGGCCGACCTGCGGATTCCCCTGCGCTCGCGCGTGGAGGCATTCAAAGGCAGCGGCGTTTGGGAGGAAGTGCAGTTCGATGCGGCGCTCCCCATTCCGCAGACCGCCATCCTGATCTGCGACATGTGGGACAAGCACTGGTGTTCCGGCGCCTCACGCCGGGTGGAGGCGCTGGCGCTCAGGATGGCGCCGGTCATCGACGCGGCTCGCGCGCGCGGCATTCAGATTATCCACGCGCCGTCCGAGACCATGGAGTTCTACAAGGATTGGCCGCAGCGGCAGCGCATTCTGCGCGTCGCGAAAATCGAGCCGCCGGCGCCGCTGGGACTTAGCGATCCGCCTTTGCCCATCGACGATCGCGACGGGGGCTGCGATACCAGCGACTCTTTTTACAAAGCCTGGACGCGCGAGATCGCCGCCCTTCCCATGGGCGGCGCGGACGTCATTTCCGACGATGGACCGCAGATCTACAGCTTCTTGCGCGAGCGCGGCATACACAACCTGCTGGTGATGGGCGTCCACGCGAACATGTGCGTGCTGAACCGCTCGTTCGCCATCAAGAAGATGACCAACTGGGGAATTCGCTGCGTGCTGGTACGGGATCTCACCGACAGCATGTATGACCCCAAGGACCGTCCCAACGTGAGCCACGACCGGGGAACCGAATTAGTTGTCGAGCACATAGAGAAATACTGGTGTCCCACGGCGTCGAGCGCAGACCTGATCAAGGCGCTCGCGGAAGCCAGATAGGAATGCGGCGGTTGGCGGGCCGAATCGCCGGATCCAATCGAGCGGGTGCGGCGACTCTCTTCGCTCTGAACATCTGGATCTGCTGGCTTCTGTTTCGCATCGAGTATACCCGGCACTTCGACTCCGTGGAAGGCTTCTTCATTGCGATGGCCCGGTACATTTCCACGCACTGGGACTGATCCGGCCGGAGTGCGAAGGCAACTGCGAGATTACCTCAAGCTGGACCGGCCCACGCGACCTGAAGCCTTGTGTCTGGATCGCGGGCCTGGCGGTTGTGCTGACGGCCGCCCTCCTCTTGTGGCGCACGCTTCGGCGTGCTTGGCGAGCTTCAGCTCGCCATCTTCGGACGGCCGCCAGCACCGTGGGCTGAAGCCCACGGCGGCACGCTGAAGCGTGCGCCACTGCTTAGTCCCAGTTCTTTACCTTCGGCCAAACATCGATGAGCGGCCACTTCAAACCGCGGCAGTAGAAGATGTCGAAGTGTTCGGAGGGCATGGAATAGGGGTGCTCGACGTGGGCCACCTTCTCGACGGTGGCGAATTTGCTCTCGAGATCCGCCTGCCGGCCATCCATGACGATAACGCTTTCGCCCGTGTAACCGTGCGGTCCCCAGAGGAAGTAAGTCTGATGCCCGCTGATGGCCTGAGGCAATCCGTATTTCGGACCAAACAGATCCACCGCGCCAGCCTGGCCGTAGTTCTCCCCGAAGATCGCGGTCTTGGGGCGCACGTTCGGCGGCAGGCCGTTGTACACCTTCGCCACGGCGACCACCATCTCCTCCCAGCCGAATTGGTCGGCATAGATCTGCGGCAACGGCCCAAGCTTCCAGGCCTCGAGCCTGGGCGGCTGGAAACCGAGGGCGTGCGAGTAGCGGATGTAGGTCTCAACCGGCAGCACCGGAACGACGAAGGGGGCAAAGATCGCGCCGGCGAGCGCCATCAGGGCGACCCACGCAGGCTTGATCCACTGTACACGCGGCGCGGCCGGCGTTGCTGCTAGCCACGATTCCCACAAGACTCCGCCCGCGGCGAACAACATCGGGAAGGCCGGCCAGGGGTAGTAGACACGCGGACTCATAATCATGATCACCGCCATGGTCACGAGCCATGCCCAGCCGAGCAAGCGAAACGGCTTCCCCTTTTCGCTGAACAGGAAATACCAGAGCCCGGCCAGCCAAATGGGCACCGTCAGGGGCAACATTGTCAAGATCTCCTGACCGAGGAACGCCAGCGGCGGCAGATCCACGTTGCGGTGCGCGCGCCGGATGTTCGCCTGCAGCTCCAGAAATGGGAAATGATGTTGCACGTTCCACAGCAGGTTGGGCAGAAAGATCAGGAGGGCCATCAGGCCGGCAATCCAGAGCCATGGCGAGCGGAACTGGCGGCGTTCGGGCGTGGCGAGCAGGCCGACGACGATTCCGCAGCCGAAGATTATCATGGAGTGCTTGTTTTCCAGCCCGATGCCGGCCAGCAGGCCGAACCATAGCCACAGCTTTTGATTGCCGGTTCTGACGATGCGCATGACGATGTACGCGCAGCCCATCCAGAAGAGAGGTTCGAAGGCGTTCATCGAGAACAGGTTGCCGATTGCCAGAAAGCCGGGCGCCGCCAGCACCGCCAGCGCCGCAAAGCCCTGCGCGAATCGCCGCCCGCCGAGTTCACGCGCCATGAGGCCGGTGAGCAGCACCGTCGCGCCGCCTGCCACGGCAGGCAGGAAACGGATGGCCTTGAGTGACTCGCCAAGCAATACGCGGGTGACTGCGGCGGCCAGCGCGATGAGCGGCGGCTGATCCACATAGCCCCAGGCCAGATGCCGGCCGCACGCCAGATAGTAGAGTTCGTCAATGAAGTAGCCGTAATGGCGGCCGGCATAGAAATGGATCGCCATCTTGATGACGGCGATCCAGACGACCACAATAGCGAGACCGGGTGTCGAACGCTTGCTCGTCATAGCGTCAAGCGGAAGAACGCAATGGAACCACAGATGGACACAGATGAACACAGATAAAGAATCCGTTTGTGCCGGCCGCGGTCTCTCACCAATGTCTCACGGTTGCGGTTCCATCTGTGTGCATCTGTGTCCATCTGTGGTTCCGCCTCTTGTCAGTCGCGTTAACCCGAAGTGCGGCGCTGGGAAAGGAATAGCCGCACGGTTTCCTCCAGTCCGGGTGCGCAAATGACGCAGTTGCCGCCGTAGATGGTTCGCTTGCCCTCGAAATCGAAGAAGCGGGCGCCGGCCTCTTCGGCGATGATCTTGAGCGGCGCAAAGTCCCAGGGCTTGCCGGCGGTCTCAATCCAGATTTCGGCCTGGCCGCGCGAGACCATCATGGCGTCCAGGCATCCACCCATGCTGCGCACCGCCCAGAAGGGCTGCATCCAGGCGAGCAACTGGCTGGCGAACGGCTGGCCCGCGGCGGAGTTCAAACTATCGAAGCACAGCACCGCTTGGGCGACAGTGGCGATGCTGGAGGCATGCATGCGCTCGCCGTTGACGAATGCGCCTCCGCCGCGAGAGGCGGAGAACAATTCGCCTAGCGCGGGCATGTTCGCGAATCCGGCCACCACTTCGCCATCGGCTTCCAGGCCGATCAGGTTGGCCCATATCGGATTGCCGCGCACGAAATCGCGGGTGCCGTCGATGGGGTCGATGATCCAGCGCCGGCCGCTGCGCGACGGCTTCTCGGTGCCTTCCTCGCCCAGCAGTCCATCGTCCGGGAAGACGCGCTCCAGCTCGCGCGCGATGAACTGCTCGCATTCCCGGTCGGCGCGGGTGACGGGTGAATCATCAGCCTTGGCTTCGAAGGCGATGCCCGTGCGGTAGTAACGCAAGGCGATTTCGCCGGCCGCGCGCGCGATGGAGCGGCCGGTCTCGAGTTCTTTTTGAAAGTCGTCCATGGTTGGTTGGGGCGCAAGGCCCCAATGAAGTAAGATAGCGTTGATGCTGAATTTTCGCCAGTTTGAAGTGGGGCCTGACCCGTTTGGGCGCAACTGGCAGGTCCTGTTCAAGTGGCTGCAGACAGCCATTTCGCTGCGCCACAGCGACACTGTGGATGTGAAATTCGCGCTTCGGAGCGACCAGACGCGGGTCGAGAAGCAAATCGCCATGCCGCACGCGGACCTGCTGGAATTGAGCCGCCGCACGGGACACGAGATGAGCGACGCGTGGTGCTCGCGCCTGGCGGCCTTGCACCTGAAGCGCATGGTGGAGAGCGGGGAGGACCTGGAGAAGGACCTGGTGACGGTGTCTTTGAACGAACTCGCCGGCTACGCCGCCGAGATCGCCCGCGAAGAAGGCGCGGATATGACGGCGCGGCGGGGCGCAGCGTAGGATGCCCGGCCGCGGGCTGCGGCGGTGACCGCTGTGGTGCGGGCGCTCACGCGCGCGGACATCCCGGCGGCGATGCGCCTCAAGGAAGCCGCGGGCTGGAACCAGACTGAAACCGACTGGCACAATCTGCTGCGGCTCGGGCCGGAGACGTGTTTCGGTTTGGAGTGCGGCGGCGTCCTCGCGGCTACCGCCACGGCGGTCTGTTATGAACGCAGGCTGGCGTGGATCGGCATGGTGCTCACCGATCCGGCGCACCGCCGGCGCGGCTTCGCGCGCCGGTTGATGGAGCACGCGATCGAAGCGCTGGCGGCGCGCCAGATGGAATGGATCAAGCTGGATGCGACGGAGGTGGGCGCGCCGCTCTATCGTGAACTGGGCTTTGAACCGGAGTGCCGGATCGAACGTTGGGGGTCGACAGCCGCGCAGGTTCCCGGCATGCCGGATCTGAGTTGGCAAGGCCGGTGTCCGGCGCTCGACCGCCAGGCGTTCGGAGCCGATCGCTCGCAGTTACTCGCCATGCTGGCGCCGCTGGGGGCGGCCAATCTTGAGGGTGTTGCGCACGAAGGCTATGCCATGACGCGTCCCGGATCGCAGGCTGCGTACTTCGGTCCATGTGTCAGCCGCCGGCCGGAGACCGCCGGGCAACTGCTCGCCTGGTTTCTAGCCCGGCATCCGCGGGAACCTGTCTACTGGGACCTGCTGCCGCATAACACTGAAGCAGCGCGGCTGGCGCACGCTTGCGGATTCGCGCCACTCCGCCGGCTCGTGCGCATGGTGCGGCGAGGTGCGCCCGGCGCGGCGCCGCTCGACCACGACGATTCCCAGGTGTTCGCGATTGCGGGCTTTGAATACGGATAAGAAACGGAACCACAGATGGACACGGATGCACACAGATGGGATCGCAAACGTGAGACATTGGTGAGAGACACGGCCGGTGCAGACGGATCTCTTATCTGTGTTCATCTGCGTCCATCTGTGGTTCCGTCTATGCGAAAGCTGTTCTACTGGAAACTCAAAGCCCGCGAGATCAAGTTGGGCGAGCGCACGGCCATTCTCGGCGTGTTGAATGTCACGCCGGATTCCTTCTCCGATGGCGGCAAGTACCAGGATCCGGACCGGGCATTCGCGCGCGCGCTGGAGATGGAAGAGCAGGGCGCAGACATCATCGACATTGGGGCGGAGTCCACGCGGCCGGATTCGGCGCGCATCTCCGCCGCGGAGGAATTGCGGCGCCTCATTCCGGTGTTGAAGCGCCTGCGCGGCAACCTGACGATACCGATCTCCGTGGATACTTACAAGGCGGAGGTGGCCGAGCGCGCTCTGGAACATGGCGCAGAGATTATCAACGATCCCACCGGCCTGACGTTTGAGGCGCAGCTTGCGCGCGCGGTCTCTAACCACGACGCCGGGCTGATTCTGAATCACATGCGCGGCCGTCCCGAAACATGGGCCAAGCTGCCGCCCCTTCCCGACGTAATGGGGCACATCGTGCGCGACCTGGAGGCTACCGTCAGCCGGGCGCGGCACACCGGTATCGACCGCTCGCGGATCGTGGTGGACCCGGGGCTGGGCTTCGGCAAGCGCAAGGAGCAAAACTCGACGATCCTGGCACGCTTGCATGAGTTGGCCAGCCTGGACCTGCCGATCCTGACAGGGCCTTCGCGCAAATCGTTTCTGGCGCATCCCACCGAGCGGGAGACGCTGTTCGCCACGGCTGCCGCGGTGGCGGCGGCGATCCTGGCCGGGGCGCACCTCGTGCGCGTGCACGATGTGCGCGAGATGCGCGCCGTGGCGGACGTGGCCGACGAGATCCTGCGGCAGGCTCCTGGGCAGTAGCACAGGGGCAAGCGCTTAGTGGCGTACCGGACCGCCGTTTCTGAGTGCCCTCGACAACTGGCAGTATTCCGTATATGGCATACTGTAGTTGTGGCTTGGGGAGTCGAGTTCACCGATGAATTCCAGGATTGGTGGGACGCCCTCTCCGAGGAACAACAGGATGATGTGGCGTACTCTGTTCGGCATCTCATCGAATTCGGTCCCGCCCTCGGTTTCCCGCACAGCTCAAGAGTTGGCAGATCGCGTTATCCGCAGATGCGCGAGCTGCGGACCCAGAGTGGTGGGAGGCCGTTGCGGACGCTCTACGCATTCAACCCGCTCCGCTCGGCCATCCTGTTGATCGGGGGCGACAAGACCGGCGACGACCGCTGGTACGAGAAGTTTGTGCCGATCGCGGACCGGCTTTTCGAACGACACCTGTTTGAGCTCAAGAAGGAGGGAAGCACTTAATGCCCACTCGCAATTTTCGTGAATTGCTGGATGCGATGCCGCCCGATCGGCGGCGGAGGATTGAGAACCGGTTCCAGAAGAGTCTGGCCGCAATGCCGCTAGACCAATTGCGCAAGGCGCAGCAGATGACACAACTGCAACTTGCCGAAATCCTCGGCGTCAATCAGGGAGAGGTTTCGAAGATTGAGCACCGGCCCGACATCTGTGTCAGCACCCTGGCCGAATACATTGAAGCTATGGGCGGCCGGCTCGAGATCCGCGCGGTGTTCAAAGATCGAGAAGTGCGGATCACGCAGTTTGAGGAGTTGGCAAGCTAGAACGGCGTCATGGAGACAATGTTGACGCCGCTCTGAAAGAGCGCCGATTCCGCGGGTTTTGACGCCGCCGCCACTCCTCCGCATGCCGAAATTACGGCCACCCGGAATGGCGACTGTCAGTCGTGCGGTTCCGGGCGCGTCAAGGTGCTTTGAAGGCGGGCGTGTGTTTTATCTTGCTGGAAAGCAAGGAGAGAGGGCGGCCAGCGTTTAGTAGACGGCAACATACTTTATCGCCTAGTAAAATAGGAGGGCGAAAGGTGTTGACGGGTCCTACCACTTCACGTAAAGCTGAAGAGTGTGCCCTGGATGGTAGCTGTAACAGACTTCCCATCTTGGGTGGAGGCCAGCCCGCTTGCAGTGATCGTAGACGTACTGGGCATAATCGGGGACAGTGTACTTCCACTTGTTTGGGTTCCATTTCGATTGATGGAACTCAAGAAAGCTGCTTCGCCCCGCGCCATAAACTCTGGTTGTGCGCTCTCCGCTTTCTGCCGCCCTTTGAATGACAGCATTCAGTCCTTCAACCGCTCCACGGGCTCTGGCCCATTCTGCCTCCAGCTCTTTCTGTATAGCCTGTTGAACGTCAGCCCTTCTCTTTTCCTCCGCCTGCCGTTCCTCTTCTGCCCGCCGGGCCGCTCCCTCCTTCGAAAGCTGCCGCAAATGCGAAATATCCATGGGCGTTGATCCCCTCTGGAAAAGATAGCAGATCGCGCGGCCTCGTTAGATCATGTCCATCCCGCGGACCCGTGTGGCTCAGGCTGGCCCGATTTTACGGCACTTCCCATAATGCGTTATGTCGCCTTCGCCGTTTTGCCGGCGCCCCTCTTACGCCACTTGGCCGTAACGTTCTACCCGCAGAAGTGAATCTTGCCGGCTGTGCCCCGTCTTCCTCGCGGAAGCGCCGCCGAATCGCCCGCGGCTCAACGGAGGGGTGCTCTCCGTGTCCGGCGCCACTCCACCTACTCCAGCCTGCGGATCCGGATATTACGGAACCAGGTATCGTCGCCGTGGTTTTGCAGTGAAATCGGGCAATCCTTGCGCGGCTGTTTGGCCAGATCCACGGTCACTGGCGTTCCGGCCCCCCAACGCCGCGCGATGCGTTCCGCCGCGAGCGCCGAATCCAGGTCGGTCTCCACCACCTTCACGCCGTTCAACCAGTGTTCGACGTGGTTACCCTTCACCACCAGGCGCGACTCATTGAACTCGCCCACCGGCCGCGTTACGTCCTGCGACGGACCCACGATGTCGTACAGCGCGCCCGCCTGATGGCTCGTCCCCGCCCGTGCGTCGGAGTTGCGCGTATTGTCGAGCATCTGGTATTCGAAGCCCACCACATATTCCTGCCCGCGGTCGGGCCGTTCGGCCGGCCGGTTCTGCACGGAGAAATTGACGACATCCTCGAAACGGTGCGCCGGGTAATGCGCCAGGAATACGCGGTCCTGGATGCGATACTTCACGCCGCTGTTGGCGCCCGGCGCCACCTTCCACTCCCACGCCAATTCGAAATCGCGGAACACATCTTTGCTGAACAAGTCTTCGGTGATATGCGGGCCGCGATTGGCCTTCAGGTAGCCGTCCTCGATGGTCCAGGCGTCGCCGGGAGGCGCTTTTTGCCGCGGATCGTCCCATCCCGCCATGCTCTTGCCGTCGAAAAGACTGACCCATCCGGATTGCGCCTGGCACGCCAACGGAACAGCCAAAGCGGCACACAAACACAATGCAAGCTTCACGTGTTCGATCCTTTCTGTTTGGCGAAGACCTTGCCGAGAACCTTCACCGCCGTGTCCACATCCCGTTCGGTGATGATGTAGGGCGGCAGGAAGCGCAGCACCGTGTCGTGCGTGCAGTTGATCAGCAGGCCGTCCGCCATGGCGTCCAGCACCATCTGCTTACCGGGGATCTCCATCTCGACGCCGATCATCAGGCCGAAGCCGCGCACCTCCTTCACGAAAGAGTGCTTGCGCGCCAACTCGTTCAGCATCACGTGCAGATAGCCGCCCACCTGCTGGATGGAGGGCAGCAACCCTTCCAGAATGTCGAAGAATTCGAGAGCTACGCGGCAGGCCAGCGCGCTGCCGCCGAAGGTCGAGCCGTGCATGCCCGGCCCGATGGTGGCGGCGGCTTTCTCGTTGGCCACGATGGCGCCCAGCGGGAGGCCGCATGCCAGCGGTTTGGCCGCCACGATGATATCCGGCAACACCGCCGGTGTCGTGCGCTGATAAGCGAAATAGGTGCCCGGACGGCCCACGCCGCATTGGATCTCGTCGAACACCAGCAGAGCGTTGTAGCGGTCGGCCAGTTCGCGCGCTTTCCGCTGGTATTCCGGAGAAATGGGATAGATGCCGCCTTCGCCCTGAATCAACTCCAGCACCATGCCGGCCGTGGAATCGCTGAAAGCCGCTTCCAGCGCTTCCATATCGTTGGCGGGCACGAATCGCACGGCTGGCGGCAGCGGCTCGAAATCCTGGCGGTATTTGGCCTGGCCGGTGATCGAGAGCGCGCCCAGTGTGCGGCCGTGAAAGGAATTGTCGAGCGAGATGATTTTGTGCTTGCCGGTCCCGCTCTTGTTGCCGTGCGACCGGATCATCTTCATGGCGCCTTCCATGGCCTCGGTGCCGCTGTTGGTAAAGAAGGTACGCTGCAGGCCGCTGGTTTCGGCCAGCTTCTTGGCGAGCGGTCCCTGGTATTGGTGGTAGTAAAGGTTCGAGGAGTGGATGAGCAACGCGGCCTGCTCGCGGATCACTTTCACGATGCGGGGATGAGCGTGGCCCAGCGCGTTGACGCCGATGCCCGCGATGAAGTCGAGGTAGCGTGCGCCATTGACGTCGTAAACGTGGCAGCCCTTTCCCCGATGCACGACCAATGGATAGCGGCTATAGTTCTGGAGCAGGTACTGGCGTTCCAGATCGACAACATCGTCGGCGGTGAGAGAAGGCAATGGGTCTGGAGCGCTGGTCATTTACTCATCATACAGCGGCGCCGAAAGGTGGAGGGCGGGCTTCAGCCCGCGCGGGACTTTCAGTCCCGCCTGCGCGGGGCTCAAGCCCCGCGCGGACTAAAGTCCGCCCTCCTTAATACTTCTTCAAGAACTCGGCCACGCTATCCTGCTGCGCCGCCTTATACGCCGTGCAGATCCGAATACCTTCCAGCACCTGCGCCAGGTTGCGCCTGGTGCCGGGGAACCGATCGACCTTCGGCTCGAAGAACGCCTTCACTTCTTCGCCTGACTTCTCGTCGCAGAAGGCCCCTCCCACAACTGGCAAGAACTCGCCGAATCCGAACGTCGATCCAGCGGGGATCTTGGCGACGATCGCATCATAGTTCGCCTTCACGAACTCGAAGGGAAGAGACCTGGTCTCGGGCACGCCAATCGGTCCGAAAAGCAAGGCGGCGTACTCTCGCAGATCGGATTCGGGCTTGAGCACCAACTCCATTGCGCTACGCGCGATGTGCGGATCGCTGAAAGATCCCATCGCGCCCAGGATGAGGTCCCGCTGATGCCGGTCTTCGGTGCGCGACAATTCCGCCGACAATTGTTTGAAGAATGCTTCGTCGCCGGTGCGCGCCGCCACGTTGAGCACCGACCCGACGATATCCGGATCGACGGCGGTACGGTCCGTGAGCCACTGCCCGGCCAGTTGCCGCGCTGCGGCGGCCAGCGATCCATCGGCACCCCACAGCGCCACCAACGGCACAACCGACGAACGCGTCAGGCGTGTTTCGTCGCCTTCTCCGGCCTTCGCTTTCCAGCCCAATTGGCGCGCCCGCGCGCCGAACGCCAGGTCGACCAACCGGGCGTAGTTAGGCCGCAACTCTTTAGGAACCAGGTAGTCGTGCACGCCCGAGATGATGCCGATGGTCGAGTCCACCACCTGGCGCACCGGGTCGTTCGCGAACGCGACCGCCAACGTCAGCGCCTCGCCGCTTTTGATTTCGCCCATGCCGGTGAGCGCGTCCACATCTCCAAGCGCCGCGACTCGCTCGGCTGCTGAGAGGTGCGCGGCCCCACCGGCCAGCAGCTTGTCCAGCAGATCGCCCTCGTAGCGCGTCCGGTAGTAACCCTTCCCGTCGGCGTTGGCTTCGACCCACGCTGGGCAACCTTTGGCCTCCGCCAGTTTCCAGTCCGCCGCCGTTTCAGTCAGCAGCGTGCACTCGCGATGCGTGGCACCGCCATCGCCGTAGCGGACGCATACCGGAACCTGCCAGGTCTCCGCCGTCGAACCCGTCGTGCCCAAAGGCAGCGCGCGCTTCTGGGTGAGATGCAGAGTGGCTCCGCCCGCCGCGCCACAGCTCAGCTTGACAGACACCAGCGGCACGCCCGCCTGATCCAGAAACGTGGAGAAAGCTCGCCCCACTGGCTGCCCGCCCGCCGAAGAGAGCGAATCCAGAAAGTCGGCCGCCGTGGCGTTGCGCCACGCGTATTGGTGCATGTAACGCTGCACGCCGCGCCGGAAGGCATCCTCGCCCATCCAGTTCTCGAACATGCCGATCACAGCTTCGCCCTTGCTGTAGGTGATGCCGTCGAAAGCGTTCGCGATGTCGTCGTTGCTTTCGATCGGCTGGCGGATCTTGCGCGCGGATACCAGGCCGTCGCTGCCCATGGCGCCCAGGCGCGTATTCTGCTCGTCGATCACGGTGTTCCACTGCGGCTTCCAATGCCGCACGATCTTGTCGTCCATCCAGGAGGCGAAGGCTTCGTTGAGCCAAATGTCGTCCCACCAGGCGGTGGTTACCAGGTCTCCGAACCACTGATGGGCCATCTCGTGCGCAATTGTCAGTGCGTAGCTGCGCTGGCGGTTGATGCTATCCTGCGCCGGGTCGCGCAGCATGATGCTCTCGACGCAGGTAATCAGTCCGGCATTCTCCATCGCGCCGCCAAAAAGCGGGACAGACAGCAGGTCCAGCTTCTCGTAAGGATACGGCACGCCGAAGTAGTCTTCGAGTTGGGCGAGCAGCGGCCCGGTCACCTCCGCCGCGTACTTGGCCTGCGCGGCTTTGCCCTTGGGAGTGATCATGCGCAGCGGTGTGTGGTTCTTGCCGATCTTGCCGGCGTCCACGAAATCGAACGGTCCCACGCCCAACGCCACCAGGTAACTGGGCAGCGGCTTGGTTTCGGCGAACACCACTTTCTTGCGGCCGTCCGGCTCATCGGTCTCCGACTGCACGGGCGTGTTGGAGACCGCGGCATCGGACTTATTCACATGCAGCGTGAGTTGCCAGGTTGTTTTGAAACTGGGCTCGTCGAAGCAAGGGAAAGCCCTGCGCGCGTCGATGGATTCGAACTGCGTGTAAACGTACCACGTGCCGGCATCCTGCTCCTTGAACAGCCCATCGCTGCCAATCTTGTTGAACGCGCCGTGATATTCGATGCGCAGTTGCGCCGGGCCCGCGGGGATCGCCGAGCCGGCCGTGAAGCTGGCGAATTGGCCACCGCTGGTTTGAACTTTCGCAGCCTGCGTGCGCCCGCCCGCAGTCAGTTGGGCCGTGTCGATGGTGAGATCGCGGGCGTTCAGCCAGATGGTATCGGTGGGCTTGCGCACTTGCAGGTCGATCTCGATTTTGCCGGTGAAGGTGTCTTGTTGCGGAATGACGGTGAGGTCCAGGCGGTAGCGCACGGGCCGGACATCGTCGCCGAGGCGAAGTTTGGGCGGCTCGGCGGCGGCGCAAATGGCGAGGAGGAGGAAGGGGAGACAGGACTTGGTCATGAATCGGATTGTCGCACCTCTCGCGGGGCAATGGGGGGCGGATCTGTATATGATGGTTGTATACTGGAGATGTGGCGGTTGCCGACCTGTTCGACAGTTGCGCCGGGTTTGACTGGGACGAAGCCAATCTTGGGAAGAACTGGGACCGACACCAGGTGACCCCAGAAGAGGCTGAAGAGGTCTTTTTTCATGAGCCATTGGTCATTCGCAGCGATGTACGTCATTCCAGAGGCGAGAAGCGATATTTCGCGCTGGGACAGACAGGCGTCGGCCGCCGATTGTTTGTGGCGTTCACCATCCGGCGAGATCTGATCCGGGTGATCTCGGTCCGCGACATGAACCGTAACGAGGGAAAGATCTATGCGAGATACGAAGAAGAAAGCACTTCCTGAATTCAAGAGCGAGGACGACGAAAGAAAATTCTGGGCCACTGCGGATTCGACAGAGTACCTGGACTGGTCAACGGGAAAACGCAGGAAGTTCGTTCATCTCAAACCGTCGCTCAAGACAATTTCGCTGCGGCTCCCCGTGTCCATGATCGAGGATCTGAAGGTGCTGGCAAACCAGCGTGACGTACCGTATCAATCTTTGCTCAAGGTGTTCCTGGCAGAGCGCCTGACGCGGGAGCGCCAGGGGCGCTCGGCATGAGGCGTCGCACGGCGCGGGGCTGGGGCGTCAGATGGCCAGTTGACGCGAACGTGTCAATCGAACCCATCTGGACCATGCCAGTCTCCGGCTGACCAAGTGCGTTCAGCTATGATCTGAACTGGAGTCATCAAATCGATGGCTGGCCAATTCAACCGAAACGAGATAACAGACCTCCTCGTGAGATGCCGCCGCGCTTGTTGCATCTGCTACCGTTTTTGCGGCGTCAAGATCGAGACGGACCATATCGATCAAGATGGCGGGGACGGGATCGAAAACGCAATCCCAGTCTGCTTCGAATGTCATGCCGAGATCCACGCCTACAACCTCAAGTCAAGCACCCGAGAGGGCGGATGTACACGCCTGACGAACTCCGAAGGCACAGGGAGGACTGGATCGAACTCTGCGAAAGCAGACCTGAACTCCTCATTCAGCCTTTCCCCAGCACCGAGGTTGGACCACTTCAGGCTCTCATAGACGAACTCACCTTCAATAGGAACATCGGCGATCACGCAAGCTTTACGGATCTGTGCCCGTTTCGGGACGGGCAATTCCAGCGGGCCATTCAGGAAGGCGCGCTTGCGCTACTTGCGGACGAACTCAAGAGCACCGTCTGCGAAGCATACAGAACCATGCGGCTCGCTAACTACCACCTCACCGTGTTAGCACCAGTCCGTTACGATGGCGGTCAGGGCCCAGGTGCCGACGCCCTTCAATCTGCCATTGCGATCTTTACGCAAGCGAAGCCGAAGATCGAACACGCCCTGGGACTTCTCCTCGTTTTCCTTGGCCATGACAACTGACTACCGCGTCAAGACCTTGTTTGATCTCACCTCTGGTTTGGAAGTCTCGTCCTTCCAGGTATTAGGCAGCCTTTCGCGTCGCACCGAGCCGCCACGCCGCCATGCTACACTCTCCTCTATTCCAAACACCGCCACCGAACCCCAACTGCGCCGTGAACTAGGCCTCCGCGACCTGGTGCTGTTCAACATCGCCGCCGTCATCGGCATCCGCTGGCTGGCCGCCGCCGCGCACACCGGGCCGGTCTCCATCACGCTGTGGCTGCTGGCGGCGGGCTTCTTCTTCATTCCCTCGGCGCTGGCGGTGGCCACGCTCTCTGCCAGATTTCCGGAAGAGGGCGGCATCTATGTCTGGACCAAGCAGGGCTTCGGCGACTGGCACGGCTTCCTGTGCGGCTGGTGTTATTGGCTCAGCAATCTCTTCTATCTCCCCAACCTGCTGCTGGCCGGCGTGGACATGGCCGGCTACGCGCTGGGCCTCTCCGAAGTCAAGGCCTATGTCATCTCAGCTTCCCTGCTGATCCTCTGGCTGGGACTCGCGACTAACATCTTCGGCCTCTCCATCGCCAAGTGGACCAACAACGCCGGCGCGCTCGCCACTTACACCTTCGGCGCCCTCCTTATCGTCTTCGGGTTCACGGTGTGGATGCGCTCCGGTTCGGCCACGCCCATCCAACTCGCGCCCCACTGGGACCTGGACAAGGTGAACTTCTGGTCGCAGATCGCCTTCGCCTTCGGCGGCCTGGAGTTGGGCGCCATCCTGGGCGGCGAAATTCGCAACCCCGCGCGCAACGTGCCGCGCGCCGCCTGGATTTCGGGCTCGTGCATCGCGGCGTTCTATATTCTGGGCACGTTGTCGCTGATGGTGCTGATGCCGCCCGCCCGCATCAGCATTCTCACGGGCCTCGTCGAAGCCTCCACCGAAGCCGGCGCGCGCTTGCACTCCGCCTGGCTCGGACCCGCCATGATCGTCCTGGTTCTGGCAGGCGTGGCCGGCCAGCTTTGCGCCTGGATCGGCGGATGCGCGCGCATCCCCTTTGTCATCGGACTGGACCGCTACTTTCCGCCGGCCTTCGCGCGCCTGCATCCGCGCTGGGGCACGCCGCACCTGGCCATTCTGACACAAGGCATCGCCTGTACCGTCTTTGTGATCGCGCTGCAAGCCGGCGAAAACCTGCGCGTCGGCTACCAGTTACTGGTAGATATGACAGTGATCGTCTACTTCATTCCGTTCCTCTATATGTTCGCCGCATCCTGGAAGTACGGGCGTAAGTGGAGCGCCGGCATGGGTATCGTCGTGACCATTGTTTCTATTATCGTGTCGCTCATTCCGCCCGGCGATGTCCGATCCGTGTGGTTGTTCGAAGTCAAGCTGCTGGCGGGATGCGCGATACTGATCGTCGTGGCGAGAATGATGTTCATGGTTGCGCTGCGGCGTCGCGGGGCGGGCTGATCGTGAACGTCCACTCCGAGAGGTTCTGCGCAGGTTTGCGAGGCACCCAGAAGGCCGAACATGACGAATGCGGCAGTCCTCGTCACTTTGTGACTGCGCCACCCGGATGGCTTTGGGTTACGAACGCAAACTCAAGTGAGTGTTGAAGAATGAGACAATGCGGCGGCGGGCGTCCCTCGCAGACGGCTCGTGGTAACTGGCCCCGCCGATGAGCTTCCCAAGCACCACGAACAGGAAGGGTGCGTCAGCACGGTCGGCTTCGTGGTCGTTCAGGAACGCGTGACCCGCATCGGGATACTCCTTCACGTCGTGGTCGACGCCATTGGCCGTGAGGACCTGCTCCAGCCGGGCGGCGGCGCCCCGCAGCGTGTGATCTTTAGCGCCAAAGCTGCCGACGATTGGACAGGCGCCGGCCAGGAAGCTCGCGGCGTCCTTCGGAACGGCGCCATAGTTCACGCTCGACGCCGAGTACCCATGGCCAGGGGCCAGCAGCAGGGCAAACGCGCCACCCATGCAGAAGCCGATCACTCCGATCTTGCCCGTGCAGCGTTCCTGCCGGGCTAGCCAGGTGCGTACGGCCTCGATGTCGTCGAAGGCCGGTCCCCGCCGCGCCATGGCGTTGCGCATGACGGAAAGCAGGCACGCCATTTTGCCGCCCCAATGGAGAAGGTTCGGCGCCGCCGCCAGGTATCCCTCGCCCGCCAGCCAATCGGCCTGGTTCGTCAGGTCGTGGCTCATTCCCAAGGCGTCGTGGATGACGACAACGCCAGGCCACGGCCCTTCGCCCGCCGGTGTGGCCACATAGACCGGCATGTCGCCGCGAGCTGTGGGTACCTTCACTTCAGCCATCGCGTCTCCTTCTCGTATTAGTGACTTAAGCCCAGACCTTCTGCACCGGCGCGCCCTCCTTGCAAAGATCGCAATGTGCGGCGTCGGCGTAGTAACTGGCATTCAGCTTGGCCAGATAGTAGAGCGGCAACTCGCCGAAATCGCGGGTGCGGGGCGTGGGCTGATAGACGATCACTGCCAGCGCCGCCACGCGCGCGCCGCGCGATTCGAGCAGTTCCTGCATCTCTCGCAGGTTGCGCCCGGAACGCAGCAGATCGTCCACCAGCACTACCTGTTCGCCGGGGTGCTGCTCCAGGAACTGGCGGAAGCGCATCGGCTGACCGCTCTCTTCGCGCTCCGCCCAATACACCTGGCGGGCGCGCAAGGCTTCGCACACGCCGTATGCTACGGGCAATCCGGCGTTCGCCGACGTGACAATCGAAAGCTCGGGAATGATCGCGCGGATCTCCGCGTTCTCGCGCAGCAGACGGCTCAAACCCACGCTCAGCATGCGGGCGTGCTGGTAGTAGCGCATGGCCAGCGGAACCTGCAGGTACTCGTTGGAGTGCAATCCGCTGGGATATTCAAAATGGCCGTCGCGTAGAGCGCCGGTATCGCGCAGAACGCGGACGACTTCGTCTTGTGTAGGTAACAGGTGCATGTTTCGCTCCCCTCCTGACTCCTGACTCCTGCCTGCTGACTCCTAACTCCTGACTCCTGACTCCTGACTCCTGACTCCTGACTCCTGTCTTCTTGGTTCGCCCCTTGCCCGGTAAGGACAACGGGAATGCCAGGCGGATTTCGGCGGGCGCGGTGTCCGGCTCCGGCGCTAGAAAACCCGTGAGGCGGATGCCGTAATGGGCGGAGCGTTCCAGCGCCTCCCCCAGCTTGCGGGTGCGCTCGCTAGTGCCGGCCACTATCACGAAATGCGGGCCGCCGAATTCGCGCCGGATAGCGCCGGCCATTCGGCCCGAAAACAGGCGGAACAGAAACAGGAAAAGCCACGCATAGACGATGAACAGGGCCAGGAAGGGGCGGCTCAGGTCGAGGCGCAGCGCGAATTCGAACAGGATCAGGGCCACCGCGCCGTAAGCGCATTGCTGGAACGAGTCACGCAGGATCACGCGCGGTTCGCCGGCGTCCAGCCTGTCATAGACGCCCAGCCACAGGCCGCTGAGCAGCCACACGCCGACGGAGAAGCCCAGTACCAGGGCCTTGGTGGGAAGGATGATGTAGAAGACACGCTCCAGGTGGAGCAGGCTGCGCGTCTGATAGGCGGCCTGGAATGCCAGGGCGCTGAGGAAGATGTCGGACAAACCGAATAGAAACCGGGCTTTGCGGCGCTGGCGACCGAACATCCGCATGACAGCATAGCACGCTGGAGGGCGGACTTCAGTCCCCGCCGGGCTTCAGCCCCGCCACACAGTCACCCCAATCTGCTAACTTCGATAGATAGAACATGAGGGCAAATCGCTTCGTTGTTTTTCTGCTGCCGCTGCTGATGGCAGCGCAGAACCTGCACGAGTTTGAGAAAAAAGTCACGGAGTTTACGCTCGCCAATGGTCTGCACTTCATCGTCGTGGAGCGGCATGAGGCGCCGGTGGTGTCGTTTCACACTTATGTGAACGCCGGGTCGGCGGACGATCCCTCGGGCGCCACCGGCATCGCGCATATGTTCGAGCACATGGCGTTCAAGGGCACCGAAAGCATTGGCAGCAAGGATTGGCCCGAGGAGAAGAAAGCCATCGACCAGGTGGAGGCGGTCTATGACCGGCTCGATGCCGAGCGGAACAGAGGCGTCAAAGCGGACGCCCGGAAAGTCGGGGCGCTGGAGGCGGAGCTCAAGGCCGCCGAGGAAAAGGCCAACTCCTTCGTGGAACCGAATCTCTACCCGCGCATCATCGAGCAGAATGGCGGCGAGGGCATGAATGCCCAGACGTCGTGGGACTCGACTGAGTATTACTACAGCCTGCCATCCAATCGGATCGAGTTATGGTTCCTGCTGGAGACGCAGCGTTTCATCCAGCCCGTGTTCCGCGAATTCTACAAGGAGCGCGACGTGGTAATGGAAGAGTACCGTATGCGCGTAGAGTCCGAGCCACAAGGCAAGCTGATGCAAACGTTCCTGGCCACGGCTTTTTCGGCGTTCCCTTACCGTATCATGGGCACGGGCTGGCCGAGCGATGTAGCTCATCTGCGGCAGGCCGACGCATGGCGTTTCTTCCATGAGTATTATGTTCCGGGCAATATCACGCTGGGGATTGTGGGCGATGTGAATCCGAGCGAGGCGCGGCGCCTGGCGGAGAAATATTTCGGCCCCATGCCGGCGCATCCGTTGCCGCCGCTGCTGCACACCACGGAGCCTCCCCAGGAAGGCCCCAAGCAGGCGGAAGTCGAGTCGCCCAGCCAGCCGCTGCTGTTCGTGGGCTATAAGCGGCCGGACGAGTACAGCAAGGAAGACCCGGTGTTCGATGTCATCAGCGGCATCCTTTCCAGCGGCCGGACCGGCCTGCTCTACAAGGAACTGGTGCGCGACAAGCAGATCGCGCTGGAGGCGGAGGCGGACGATACCTTTCCCGGCGGCAAGTACCCGAACCTGTTTTTGTTTTTCCTGGCGCCCGCCGAGGGACACACTATCGCCGAGAATGAAAAGGCGTTTTATGAAGTGCTGGAGAAATTCAAATCGCAGAAGGTGGACGATGTGACACTCGCGCGGGTGAAGACTAAGACTCGGGCGGGCCTGATCCGGCGGTTGGATAGCAATCCGGGACTGGCGGGCTTATTGACCGCCTACCATGCGATCTATGGCGATTGGCGGAAGTTGTTTACTTCGCTGGATGAGTTGGACCGGATCACCGCCGAGGATGTGCAGCGCGTGGCGAAAGAATGCTTCGTCCCCGAGAAGCGCACGGTGGCTTACTTGATCGCGCCAAAGCAGGCGGCGGGAGGTGGGCAATGAGAGGGCACCGAGCCGCGACCGTAAGGGAGCGGTCTTGCCATGCTCTGATCCTGGCCGCTCTCTCAGCGGCAGCGGCCCTCGGGCAGGCCACCGTTGGGCCGGCGGCGATCCCGAATACTCCGGCGGCTTACAGAGATTTGAAGTTTCCGCCACTGAAACATATACCCATCCCGGACGTGGCGACTTACACCCTGCCGAACGGGATGAAGTTCTACTTACTCGAAGATCACGAGTTGCCGATTGTGGCTGGAACGGTCCGGGTCCGCACGGGTAACTTGCTCGAACCCGCGGACAAGGTGGGCCTCGCTTCCATTACCGGTACCGTCATGCGGTCGGGCGGCACCCTGAGCAGGACCGGCGACCAGCTCGACGAGGAACTGGAGAACATCGCCGCCTCGGTCGAGTGCGATATCGGGGAATCCAGCGGTTCGGTCTCATTTTCGGCGCTGAAAGAGAATGCCGGCGAAGTGCTGGGCATCTTCAAGGACGTGCTCACGCAGCCGGAATTCCGCCAGGACAAAATCGATTTGGCCAAGTCGGAAATGCGCAGCGGCATCGCCCGGAGAAACGACGATGCGCACGGCGTGGCGGCGCGGGAATTCGCCGACATCGTCTATGGCAAAGATACGCCTTATGGATGGCAGATCGAATATGCCACCCTCGACCACATCGCGCGCGCCGACGCGGTCGCCTTCTACAAGCGTTACTTCTTCCCGGCCAACATGCTGATGGCGGTGTGGGGCGATTTCTCCACCGCCGAAATGCAGGCGAAACTGACTAAGTTGTTTGGCGATTGGACGTACGAGCAGCCCAAAGTGCCGCCGTTTCCGCCGGTCCGCGAGAAAGCCCAACCCGGCATCTACCTGGCGCAAAAAGACGATGTCACGCAGACCTTCTTCATCGAAGGGCATCTGGGCGGCCGGCTCAACGACCCGGATTTTCCGGCGCTGGAAGTCTTGGGCGATATCCTGGGCGGTGGTTTCCAAAGCCGGCTGGTGCAGCGCGTGCGCACGCAGCTCGGGCTGGCCTACGAGATCTCGGCCGACTGGGGCGCGAACTACGATCATCCGGGCCTATTCGAGATCGGCGGCAGCACGAAATCCGCCTCCACCGCCGATACGCTGAAAGCGATCCAGGAGCAGGTCGAGCGCATCCGCTCGACTGAGGTCACCGCCGATGAGCTGGAGACCGCGCGGCAATCGGCTTTGAACGGCCTGGTGTTCGCCTTTGACACCAAGACGAAAACGCTAAGCCGCCTGCTCAACTACGAATATTACGGCTATCCGAAAGACTTCATCGACCGCTATCAGAAAGGCCTGGAGGCGGTCACGCGAGCGGATGTGCTGCGCGTGGCGCGCGAACATGTGCATCCGGCCGATCTGACCATCGTGGCGGTGGGCAAGACCGACGAATTCCGCAAGTCTCTCGCAACGCTGGGACTGCCGGTCTCGTCCATCGATCTAACCATCCCCGAATCCAAGCCGGAAGTGAGACCTAAGCCTGGCGGCGGGGACCCCGCGAAAGCCATGCAATTGTTGGCGCGCGCGCAACAGGCCGTCGGCGGCGCGGACAGGTTGGCAGCCGTTAAAGATATGTTGGAAGTGGCTGAGTTGCACGTGGACCCGTCGGTGGGAGGCGTCACTATGAAGCGCACGGATCGGTGGGTGGCGCCCTCCGATTTCCGCGAGGACACCGAGTTGCCGGTCGGGAGCGTCTCTATTTATGGGGACGGCAAGACCGGATGGATGGCGAGCCCGCAAGCTCGGGTGCCGCTGCCACCCACGCAGTTGAAGCCGGTCCAGGATAAGCTGCTGCGGTTGTTTTTTCCCATGCTGCTCAGCGATCGCCTGCCTGGCCGCACGGTGAGCTGGATCGGCGAGGGCGCGCTACAGATTTCCGATGAGCAAGGCAGTACGGTGCGGCTCTTTATCGATGAGAAGACCGGAATGCCGGTGAAGGTAGAGTACGCTTCCCCGGCGCTGAACGGTCGCCCGTCCACCATCGACGAAACCTATGACGGCTTCGAGGAAGTGGACGGCATCAAAGTTCCCAATCGCATAACTATTATTCAGAACGGGCACAAGTACGCGGATGTCATCGTCGAATCCGTCAAGCTAAACACTGGATTGAAATCGGAGGATCTGAGCAAGAAGCCATGAGCATGAGAACACTGTGGGCGGCGCTGCTGGTGGCCGGCATAGCCGGCTTGGGCGCGCGCGCCGAAACAAGCCAGCAGAAGGGCAAGCGAGTCGTGGACGAAGCCGTGGCAGCTCTAGGCGGCCAGGCGTTCCTCAACATGCAGAACCGCGTGGAAATCGGGCGGATATACAGTTCTTACAACGACAGGGTGTCTGGCATGGCGGCGGACGCCCTATACACGAATTACCTGCCGCGGCCCGATCCACCCGTGCCCGGGTTCCTGGGTGTGCGTGTGCGCGATGCGCGCGGCAGGAAGCCAGAGGATGTCACCGGCAAGAAACAAGACGATGTCATCCTGTATGCGGATGGAACGGGCTATGAGGTTACTTTCCGCGGGGCCCGCCCCCTGTCCGATACGGTGATCCAGCAGTTCAAGGCGGCCACGCTGCACAATATCTTCTATACCCTGCGCGAACGTCTCGGCGAGCCGGGGCTGGAATTCGACTCGCGCGGCGCCGATTTTTTCGAGAACCGCCCCGTGGAAATCGTGGAAATTGCCGACGCCAACAACGACATGGTCACCGTATACTTCGATCAACTGACCAAGCTCCCGGTGCGGCAGCTTTACTACCGGAGAGATCCCATCGACAACACGAAGATCGAGGATGTGACTATCTTCAATAAGTATCGCGACGTGGGCGGCGGCGTGATGTGGCCCTTCGCCATCCGGCGCGAACGCAACGGCGAAAAGGTCTTCGAGATGTATTCGGAGAGTGTGGAAATCAATAAGGATTTGAAAGACAGCATGTTCACGCTGCCGCAGGGTTTGAAGATCTTGCAGAAAGACAAGCAGTAGCCGGGCGAGCTGCTGGTACAATAGCGCGTTCAGGGAGGCATGTTATGGAAGATACGGTAATCCGGCCCACCATGAAGTTCATCAGGCTCGGGTATGCAGTGGTCTTGCTGGTGATCGTAGTGGGCGCGATCCTCTTTTTCACCATGATTCCGCCGGATAACGAATGGAGAGACAAGCCCTGGATTATGGCCGTGCCTGCGGTGCTGCTGATCTGGCCGATTCGCCGGCACATCGCCCAGCGGTTCACCAAGGCCACCATCGCAGGCGACAAGCTGCGCTACGAAGTCGGCGCGCTCGGCAAGACCACGCGGAACATCTCATTGCCGAAGGTGCAGGACGCGCGCGTGGACCAATCCGTAATCCAGCGGATGTTCGGCGTCGGCAACCTTGCCATCGAGACCGCGGGCGAAGCCAGCCGCTTGATGATCCGGAATGTCGACCGGCCGCAGCAAGTCGCGGAGGAGATCCTGGCCGCGTCGCACGGCGCCGCTGGCGGACGCACCCTTTGAGCGGCAAACTGGCAGGCAAGGTGGCGTTGATCACCGGCGCCACCCGCGGTTTGGGCAAAGCCATGGCGCTGGCGTTGGCCGGCGAAGGCGCCGCCATCGCCCTGGTGGCGCGCAATCGCGGGGCGTTGGAGAAGTCCGCCGAAGCGGTGTGGCGCACGGGCAGCGGCGCGCAGGTGTTTCAGGCCGATGTGACCAGCGAGTCTCAGGTGCTCCGCCTCGAAACGGAAGTAACCGAGGCATTCGGGCGCGTCCAGATCCTGGTGAACAACGCCGGCATCAATATCCGCAAGCAGCTCACTGAATTTACGCTGGACGAATGGCGGCGCGTGCTGGATGCGAGCCTGACCAGCACCTTTCTGATGTGCCGGGCCTTCGTGCCGCACATGAAAGGGACCGGTTACGGGCGCGTCATCAACCTGGCCTCCACCATGGCGCACGTATCGATCCCGGGCCGCTCCGCCTATTCGGCCAGCAAGAGCGCCATCCTGGGCCTCACGCGCGCCCTGGCGCTGGAACTCGCGCCGGAAGGAATCACGGTCAACGCCATCAGCCCCGGCCCCTTTGCCACGGAGATGAATACGCCGTTGATCGAAAATCCGGAACTGAATGCGCAGTTCGTCGCCAGAATCCCGCTGGGCCGCTGGGGCCGCGTGGAGGAAGTGGGCCAGTTGGCCGTCTACCTCTGCTCGCCGGAAGCCGGGTTCATTACCGGAACGGATGTGCTGATTGATGGGGGGTGGTGTGCGTCTTAGAGACTGAGCGGGCGAGGGGGTGAGTGGGAGAGGGGGCGATGGCCGTCATTGGGAATTTTCGGGAGTTGCGTGTTTATCAGGCTGCGTTCGAGGCTGCGATGCGTATTTTTGAATTGTCGAGCCACTTTCCGGCCGTGGAGAAATACTCAATGGTCGATCAAATGCGCCGCTCCTCTCGATCGGTCTGCGCCAATATCGCGGAGGCTTGGCGCAAGCGCCGATACAAGGCTCACTTTGTTAGTAAACTAAGCGATGCAGAGGGCGAAGCAGAGGAGACCCGTGTCTGGCTTGAATTCGCCCGCCGCTGCGGCTACATGGAGCAGGATGACTTCGACCAATTGGACGATGCTTACGACAAGATCCTCGGGCAACTCGTTCGCATGCTCGCGGAACCGGGTAAGTGGTCGATCCACTGAATTCGCCCCCTCGCCCCCTCGCCCCCTCGCCCGCTCAGCCGCGGTTGTCTTATTACTCACGCTTCTCCTAGCCGCCTGCCACGCCACCCAACGCAAAACCATCGCCGTCGTCCCCAAAGCCACATCACACCTTTTTTGGGTTTCAGTTCAGGCAGGAGCCATGGCTGCAGGCAAGAAGTTGAACGTCGACGTGGTCTGGAATGGGCCTTCCACCGAAACCGACTACGCGCGCCAGGTACAGATTGTCGATTCCATGATCGCGCGGCAGGTGGATGGCCTGGCGGTCGCCGCGCAGGACCGCACTACGCTGAACGCCTCCCTGGATCGTGCCGCCGCGGCCCACATACCTGTCACTGTATTCGATTCGGGCGTGGATTCCACGAACTACTTGACTTACCTCACGACCAATAACTACCAGGCCGGACAGATGGCGGCGCGCAAACTAGCGGAGCTGCTAAACGGCAAGGGCAATGTCGCCATGTTAATGCACGCTCCTGGGAGTAAGTCCACTCTGGATCGGGAAGCCGGTTTCGAAGATGCCTTGCGGAAGGAGTTTCCCGGCATGCATATCGTGGCCCGCCAGTTCTCCATGTCCGATCGTGCGAAAGCCATGGCCGCGGCCGAGAACTTCCTGACCGCCCAGCCGGATTTGGACGGCATGTTTGCCTCCGCCGAGCCCGGTTCCGTGGGCGCCGCGCTGGCACTGAAATCGCGCGGACTCGCGGGGAAAGTCAAACTGGTGGCGTTTGATGCCGGCGACGACCTAGTGCGGGATCTGAAGGACGGCTCCATCGACGCGCTGGTCGCGCAAGACCCTTTCCGCATGGGCTATGAAGCGGTCAAGACGCTGGTTGATAAGTTGCATGGAACCGATCCGCCGAAGATGATCGATCTGAGTGCCACCGTAGTGACCAAGGGCGATCTCGACAAACCCGAGATTAAAGCGCTGCTGTTTCCGGACGTAAAGAAGTATCTGAATTAGATAGCTCGCGGACCAGCCGCACAAGGCCGGGCACACCCAGAACCGATGCCGTGTTCCAGCAACGTCTCTCATCCGAGAACCTGAATCCGGACCTCTTATAGACCGAATTTCAACTGGAACCTCCGTAAAGAACCTCTGCAAATGCCGATTAACAATCGGCCCGCAGGTACGACCTGCCCCACAGGGTTGCTCAGCGGTGGCAGCATGGCACGACCTGCTGCTAGTCTGAGATCAGGTCCCATGCACCTGTTTATGGCTCTGGCCCTGCTCGCCGCCACCGCGCCCGAAGCCGTGGTCCTCAAGCCCGTCGCCAACATGTACGCCCAACCCACCGCGGACGCCGAAGTCGTGTCGCAGGCGATCTACGGAGCCAACATTGGAATCGTCGAGACGCGGCCGGGCTGGCTGCGCGTGCGCACGGCCGACGACTACGGCGGCTGGATGCCCGCCGAGGAGCTGCGCCGTCTGGGCGCCGGCGAGAAACCTTACGCAGATCCTCATGCAGGCGGCGGGCGCGTGGCCTGGGTTGAAAGCCTGTTCGCCAACATCTATGGCGAGCCGAACGTCACTAAGCGCCGGCCGCTGATTACTGTGCCATTCGAGACTCGCCTGGAGGTGATTGCAGAGCCACAGGACGACTGGCGTTGGCTCGAAGTCCGATTGCCCGACGATCGCTCCGGTTGGCTGCAGCGCGGCGATGTTTCCTTCGAAACCCAGCCGCTCTCGGTCGAAGCCACGATTGAGCTGAGCCGCCGCTTCCTGGGCTTGCCGTACACCTGGGGCGGCACATCCAGCTTCGGCTACGACTGTTCCGGTTTCACGCAGATGCTCTGTCGGCGGCGGGGCACAATCATCCCGCGCGATGCCGATGTGCAAGCCGCCTGGCAGGGCGTGGTTCCCGTGAAGCGGGAGGAGCTGAAGCCCGGAGACCTGCTGTTCTTCGGCAGCGCCGCCGATCACATCAGCCACACCGGCATGTATATCGGCGATGGCAAATTCATCAACGCGACCACCTGGATTCGTCCCGTGATCCAGATCTGCGATCTCAGCGACCCGCACTGGGCCCGCTTGCTGGTCGGCTGCAGGAGGCTCAAATGAACCGCCGTCACTTCTTCCTGACTCAGGCCGGGTGGCCCGCGCTGCTGGCACGCTCCGCGAGCGGTGCGCCGCGTGCCACGGTGCGTGCCGAGATCAAGCGCCTGAAGCTACGCCACACCTGGACCACTACGATGTCGTCCAGCGACTACCGGGACACGCTGCATGTCGCGTACACCAATGACGGCATCACCGGCCACGGCGAAGGCGCGCCCATCGTGCGCTATCGCGAGAATGCGGAAGGCGCGCGGCAGGCCGTCGAATCGGTGCGCGACCTGCTGGCGGCGGCCGATCCGTGGCAGTTCGCCAAACTCATGCAGCAGGTGTTCGGCCGCGTGGCAGGCGAGTGGGCCGGCAAGGCGGCCATCGACATCGCGCTGATGGATTGGGTGGGACAGAAGCTGGGCGTGCCGCTTTACCGCTACTTCGGCTTGGACCCGCGCGATACGCCGGTGACCACGTTCTCCATCGGTATCGACAATCCCGAGACGACCCGCCAGAAAGTGCGGGAGGCAGCCGATTTTCCGGTGCTGAAGATCAAGGTGGGTCTGGACACCGACGAAGCCACCATCGCCGCCGTGCGCAGCGCGACGGACAAGCCTCTGCGCGTGGACGCCAACGAAGGATGGAAAGACAAGGAAGAAGCCGTCCGCAAGATCGACTGGCTGGCTGGGCAAGGCGTGGAGTTCGTGGAACAGCCCATGCCCGCCGAGATGCTGGATGAGATGCATTGGGTGCATAGCCGCGTGCACGTGCCGCTCATCGCGGATGAAGCCTGCCGGCATGCGTCGGACATCCCGAAGCTGGCGGGCGCATTCGATGGCGTGAACGTGAAGCTCGATAAGGCGGGGGGCATCCTGGAAGCGCACAACATGATCCAAGTGGCTAAGTCGCTGGGTCTGAAAACCATGCTGGGCTGCATGGTATCGAGCTCCGTATCCGTGACGGCCGCCGCGCACCTTTCGCCGCTCGTGGACTACGCGGACCTGGACGGCAATCTGCTGATCGCCAACGATCCGTTCACGGGCGTGCTAGTGGAGAAGGGCAAGCTCATCCTGCCGGACCGGCCGGGGTTGGGGCTGCAGGCCGCCGGGTAACGTGGATCGGTTCTTAGGGCCGGACCGACCAGGCCAGACCGTCGGGTCCGGGACCGGCGTTGATCCGGCCAACGATCTCCAGAGTCTTTAGATCGATGACCGCGACGTAGCCGTCGCCCGTACAGGCAACATAAGCGCGAGAGCCGTCCGGCTGCATCTGGATGCCAGCGGCGCCGTGTTCGATAGCGATCCGTTTCAGTTCCTTATGGCTCGCGGAATCCAGAATGGCGAGGCCGGCGCCGCGGAGTGAAGTAATCAACACGAGTCTGCCATCCGGGGTAAACTTCAGACGGTTGGCGCCTGGAACGTTGGCCTGCAAGGTATTGGTCACTCTCTTCGCCGTCAGATCGATAATTGACACAGTGCCATCCTGGGCATTAGCCGCCCAGAGTTCTTTGCCATCCGGAGTTACATCGAACCCTTCAGCGCCTCTACCGACTGGAACAACGGTCTCTTCCCAGTCGCCGCCGGGAGGTCCCATGGGACCTCCGCGGCCGCCGGGCGGCGGACCACCCGGCCCTTTTGAATCGCCGCGAGCCCCGCCAGGAGGAGCGCCGGGAGGCGGGCCACCGAATCCGGCACGGGTGCTCTTTTCAATGATGCTGACCGTCCCGGAACTGACGTTCGTGGTGAAGATCCGCTTCATGTCATCGGAAACGAAGATCATGTGCGTTCTGTCCTGTCCGGTTCCCAGGATCCAATCGACGGCTCCTTTCGCGGGATCGTAACGTCCAATGGCTTTAGCGGCTTCAGCCGTGAACCAGGTTTTCCCGCCTACGAACACCAGGCCGTGAGGGCCGCGCAAGGGACCGAGATCGATAGATGTCATCCGCTTTTGGCCGATCAAGTCGATCCGGTCAATCGTGTTGTAAGCCCCACCCCCATAGATGGAGACATAAGCGACTTTTCCGTCGGCGGATGCGATGACCTCGTGCGGATCTGGTCCGACCGGCGCCTTCGCGACGACTTTCAGGGTCGATGGGTCCACGATGGCGAGCGTATGATCCCCCTTCGACAGCACCAGTAGAGCTTCGCGAGGCGTGCTCTCGGACCATGCGATGCTCGCGGCCGTGAAACCCAGAAAAACGACAAGACGAACTGCTTTCATGATACAGATTTAAACACAAAACTCGATTGGCGGCGCAGCGGGTAGTGCCTTGGCGTGAAAGTCTCTAGCGTTGTTTCTGTAGCCATTTCCATGCATCCGGCTTTGGATATCCCGAATATGCTCCGGCCTCAAATTCGCAGAGAAAAAAAGAGCCAGACGCTACAACTGTCCTGATGCGATCTCTCCAGATATCTAACTCTGTGCTCGTGTATATTATCCAGCAATGCGAGTCGTATCGAAGCCAATCCATAGCATTGCCAAACATCTTTTCCAATTGCTCAACGGGCGGAATAAGTACGCCAATTCCGACATGGACGAATCGAGCCGGAACACTCACTGGTCCTCGACCTCCGGCGGATTTAATTGTGGGGGTGACCCGGCGGGGTCCGGGATATCTGGCAGTTCAGGGAATCGGCCCTTTTCTTTAGACGCAGCCCAAGCTTTATGCTGCTGGTAAACAACCGCTTCCATTCCTTCTAGCGTTGCTTCATTGGGATGAACGTGGCTGTACCACAGGATTCCAGCGGCAATACCGAGCACTACAAGCGTAGCCAGCGATGCACACAACGCTTCGACAAATCGGTCTGGACTTCGCATTCCTACGCCGCCCAAACAAACCAGACAAAACACCCCGACTAATGCCAGTTTTCCCACGGGTCCCCGAAAGCGAACCTTTTGCGCGAAGTCTGAAGAAATCCCGAAACGCGAAAGCAGAGCACCGAGGTCCGCAATCGGCTGTTTGTCAGGCGGGTCTGGCACGAAACCGCTATTGTATCAGAGGGGCCGAAGCATACCCATACTCGCCTGTCAAGTCCGAGCCGAAAATCGTCAAAGCACCTTTCAGGCACTACCGCGCAGCGGGGCTAAAGCCCCGCGCCGGCTAAAGCCCGCCCTCCAGTGAGGCCAACGCCCGCGCATAACTGCGGCGGATGCTGCCTGGCAGTTGGTACCGATCGAATTCCGCGACAGCGCACCAGGCGACTTCCCGCACCTCCTCGGAAGTTTGGAATGCGTCCGACGCGGCTTGGAACCGGAAGATGAGGTCGTGATGCAGGTGGAACGGCTCGTCGCGCCGCACAGGGATGCCGTGTACGTCCACGCCCACCAGCAGCGGCGGCGAATCCGCGCGCAGGATCGCGCCGGTCTCCTCGACCACTTCGCGGCGCCCCGCATCTCCGATGAGCGGATCGTCCGGCTCGACGTGGCCTCCGGGAAGCAGCCAGCGTTGCAAGCGGCGGTGCAGCACCAGCAGGATGCGGTCCCGGCCGGGGCTGAGTACCAAACCGGTACAGGTGATGTGGCCCGGATTGAATTGCCGTCTGGAGAACGGCTCCGGCGAAGAAGCCAGCAGTGCCAGGACGAGTTCCTTGCTTTTGGCGGCCTCGCCGTCACCAGCGGGGTCGAAGTGCTGCAACAGGCCGGCGACGGCCGCGGGTTCGATCATCCTCCCATTATGGCTGCGTGCCCGGCGTCGCGTGAACGGGCTCGCTGCGTACTGCGCATGCGAGGCCAAAGGAAGGGTGTTTGCCGTTTGTAATCCAGGTAGGGTGCGCCGAAACGCAGCTCCAGTTCGCGCTCTTCGTAGACGCGGACGAAAATCAGCCACGCGGGGGAGAGCCACGCAGCCGCCCACAACACGACATGCAGCGACTGCAACCAGAACCCGAGGACTACGGCGAACACAAGAGTCCCGAGCACCATCGGGTTTCTCGTGCGCGAGTAAAGCCAGCCGTCCGCGATCTTCTTGGTCAGGGCGACGGCGAACGGCGCGCCCAGTCCCTGTATCGCGAGATTCAATATGGTGGCGATCAGAAACGCGCCGATGGCCTGCAGGAAGGGCTGGCTGATGTATCTGGGCAACGGAATAGTGGCGATCGGATGTTCTTTGCCGAAGCCGAGGGCAACCATCACGGCGCACCCCAACAGAATCGCCTCGGCGTAGTGGACGGCCGTAGTGACCCAGCCTTCGCGCTCCAGTTGCGGCCGGTGGTCGAGCACGTACCGGCCGGCGAAAGCCACCAGAGGCACCAGCGCGACGCCGCCCCACATGATGGCAATTGACCACGCGGCGGAGAAAGTGCCGGTGCGAACGGACCGCCAGCACCACACGGTGAGCACGAGTGCAGCCAATCTAACCGCTAGCTTCAGCATGGCTCGAATCCGTACACTTCGCGGGGCGCCAGCCATTCAGGAAAGCGCGGCGCGAGCGATTTCCGGACGGTGTAACAGAGATGACATTCATCGACAAACCGGCCGCTCGCATCGCAGCCGAAATCGCGCGCCAGTTGCACGGGACCGCCGCGCAGGATGGGGCCGGCGATGGGGTGTTCCGCGGGTCTGTAGCCGCGCACCAGCGCGGACAATGGCGTCGTCCACATGTTGCCCATGCTGATGCCCTGGCACAGATGGACATAGCCGTAGGCATCCACATGCACCCGTTCGGGAGCAGCGAGATCCTCGTGCGGGCAAGTCGCCATTGCGGCGGCGGGCCGGGTGGGCAGACCCTCCACGAGTTTCTCCGCCGCGCGGCCTTTGAACAGGACTGTGCCGCCCACCACCGGTTGCCCCTTACGCGCAGCGGAGTCCGGCTCCGCGGCGCGCGGCTTTTCGATGCAGATTCTGGCGCAGGGTATGCCCAGTTCGGCAGCCGCCAATTGCGCCAGCCGCGCCGGGCTCTGGGCAGCGCCGGTGTCGTGAAACTCATCGTCGCTGACACTCAGGTCGGCGAGGTGCAGGTCGCGGAAGGGGCGCAGACAGCAGAGTGCGTCTTCCCGAGACGTGGCCCAGTAGGCGTTGGTGACAATGCCGGTTTCGTGTCCCGCGGCGCGCGCCATGCGCACGCCCTCGACGAGCGTCGCGTAATGCAGAAATGGCTCGCCGCCCTCGAAGTAGACGGTTCGCACCGTCCCGATCCTGCCGATCTCGTCAAACAGGATGCCGAGCTGCGGGATGGTGAACGCTCCCGCGCGCTGCGGCCCGCAGTGCAGGAAGCAGTGATCGCATTGGTAGGTACATCGGTAGGTTAAGAGAATATGAATGCCAGTCAGCAATCGACCTCCCTGGATAACTGAGAGGCGCATTCGTCGATGCACGGCGTGGATTCTGCGGCGGCGCGCAGGATCCTGTCCGTAGCTTATTACTCGGCCGGCCCGCGCGCAAGCCACTCCTTACACCTGTTACGCAGGGCATCCGGCTAAACTGGAGAGACATGGGTATCGCTATCACGCAAGTGGACGCTTTCACCAGCAAACCGTTCGCCGGAAATCCGGCGGCGGTGTGCATCCTCCCCAAGGCGCCCGAAGAGCGCTGGATGCGGGATGTGGCGCGCGAGATGAACCTCTCGGAAACCGCGTTCCTGGTTCCGCAAGACGGAGGGTACAACCTGCGCTGGTTTACGCCGGCGGTTGAAGTGGACCTGTGCGGTCACGCCACGCTGGCCAGCGCGCACGTGCTTTGGGAGGAAGGCCATCTGGCCGCGGGCGCGCAGGCGCGCTTCCACACGCGCAGCGGGCTGTTGCTGGCCGAGCAGCGCGGCGAGTGGATCGAGATGGACTTTCCCGCCAAGGCCGAGGAACCCGCCGAGCCGCCTGCCGATCTCGCCGCGGCGTTGGGATTGACGCCGGTCTACGTGGGGCGCAACCAGTTCGATTACCTCGTCGAGGTGGAGTCCGCGGCGGCGCTGCGCGGGGCGCGACCGGATCACGGTGTGCTGCGAAAGCTGCCGGTGCGCGGCATCATCGTGACGGCGCGCTCCGATATGCCCGAATTCGATTTCATCTCGCGCTTCTTCGCGCCGGGCGCGGGCGTGGACGAGGATCCCGTAACAGGGTCGTCGCACACCTGCCTGGGGCCCTATTGGAGCAAGCGCCTGGGCAAGACCGAGTTCGTGGCATACCAGGCTTCGCCGCGGGGCGGCGTGGTGCGGGTGCGGTGCAGCGGCGATCGCGTGTATCTGGGCGGGCAGGCGGTTACGGTGCTGCGCGGTGAGCTATTTGGATGAGGTCTGGGCCATGATCCGCTCGACCAACCTGTGGACCATGGTTGACGGATTTGCTCCAGCGGTGCCTCGCGAGTCGTGCCATTTTTCGAGATCCTCGGCACACGCTTCAGGGCATCGGGGTATTTCGGCTGCAGCGTCTCGTAATCGAGCTCCTTCTCATAGTTGTGCATGTGGCTCCGGCACAGGTGCTGTACCTTGGCACGGTCAATGTGTGCGCGCTGATCCTGAAAGTGCAGCAGCGCCCACAATTCGAAGCAGGGATTCGAGATGGCCAGTTCGATGCCATTGGCCCGGGCCTGATCCTTGGCTTCAGGAACCAGCGGGTGCTCATCAATGTCGAATATGCACCATACTTCTTCGTACTTTTGGTTGTCGTCCTTGAGCTTTCTCGCCTTGCCCTTGGCTTCCCTCTTTAGCTCAACGGCCCGTTCAACGAGGGTCTTTGGCGTTCCGCCGGGTTCGATCCGGAGATCGATGAGGCTGCGCTCGATATGCCGGACATCGTTGAAGTAATGCGGCTCCGTGACCGTTCCCTCGCAGACAATCAAGAAGCGCGGCTTCGGCTGGCGGCGAGGTCCGCGCCGTTGAAGGTCGTCACGATTTCTCGCCATTGCCGCCTGTGTTCCCGGCGAGATAGTCGGGATGAATGAACGGAATGGCTCCATAGCGCCCTTGGAGGTAGCCATTCTCCAGGTTCTCCTGGCGTCGTGGTTTGAAGTCGGTTAGCGGATATAGATGGCTGCTTCCTGTTGAGTCCTTCTCCGTAAACCAGATCTGATCGCGCCTGAGATCGCCGCTGCTCAATAGATTCGTATCATGCGTATTGAAAATTAACTGCGCTGATCGCGGGTTACCTGCCTGGTTGTTAAAGAGCCGTATGATCTGGACCGCCATCAGTGGGTGCAAACTTGTGTCCAGCTCGTCGATGCAGAGTACCCCGCCATTTTTCAAGCGACTCACCACGGGTCCGAGCAGGGCCAAATAGGCTAGCGTGCCGCTTGACTCCTGCTCCCCTTCAAGTGGAATGGTTCGATTTCCGATACGATGCAAAATGCGGACCGCCTTCCGTGTTTCCGGAATTTCAAACTTGAATTCCCCTTGAAGGAATTCCAGTATCTTCTTCGTTCCGTCAGGCACCGCGTCAGACATCTGGATGTCTTCGAGACGCAGTCCCTCGATTCCAAGGTCAGCCTTAGCTACTTTCCGGCGCAAAAATGAGGGTCTAGGTCCTTTGATTTCATAGGCCGGACAGCCGGCCTTGTGCGAGATCGAACGGATTCGCCGTCTTCCGGTGCCTCCCAGAAACACCTCAAAC
>Ga0181536_10000189_pt1 | contig 70853 bp, 56 predicted proteins | sample PEATcosm2014_Bin_41_FD_121105 | JGI IMG/M metagenome (GOLD analysis project Ga0181536, IMG submission 121105) | Peatland microbial communities from MTU Mesocosm Facility, Houghton, MI, USA - PEATcosm2014_Bin17_60_metaG | ecosystem: Environmental > Terrestrial > Soil > Wetlands > Peat | place...
ATCTACGAGGTGCCCATCTCCTACGCCGGGCGCGAGGCCGACGAGGGGAAGAAGATCACCTGGCGCGACGGGTTCGGGGCGCTGCGTGCCCTGGTGCGGTTCCGCTTCACGAGGAAGTTCTGACCGGCGCTCCCCGAGCGCGCCGCGGCCGGGGAGTAGCGTATTTGGGGGCGTCTCACCAGGGGAGCCGTCAAGGGAGTGGATGCGTGAGCACCATCGAGTACGTCGTCGGCCGGGAAGTCCTCGACTCGCGGGGGAACCCCACGGTCGAAGTGGAGATCGTCCTGGTGTCCGGCGCCCGGGGGAGGGCCATCGCCCCCTCGGGGGCGTCGACCGGCATCCGCGAGGCGGCCGAGCTGCGCGACGGCGGTGAGCGGTTCGGCGGCCGTGGCGTGTTGCGGGCGGTGGCCAACGTGAACGGCGAGATCGCCGAGGCGCTCGACGGCCACGACGCGCTCGACCAGCGCGCCGTCGACCTGGCGCTGGTGGACCTCGACGGCACCCCGGACAAGGGGCGGCTCGGGGCCAACGCCGTCGTCGCCACCTCGATGGCCGTGGCCAAGGCGGCCGCCGCCGAGCTGGAGGTCCCCCTCTACCGGGCCATCGGCGGGGCCAACGCCCACGTGCTGCCGGTCCCGATGTTCAACGTGCTGAACGGCGGGGTCCACGCCGCCAACAACGTCGACTTCCAGGAGTTCATGATCATGCCGGTCGGCGCCGCCTCCTTCTCCGAGGCGCTGCGCTGGGGGGCGGAGACCTACCACGCCCTGCGGGCCATCCTGGTCGGGCGGGGCCTGTCCGCCGGGGTGGGTGACGAGGGCGGGTTCGCCCCCGACCTCGCCCACAACGAGGACGCGGTCAAGGTGCTGGTCGAGGCGATCGAGGCCGCCGGGCGGGTGCCGGGCACCGAGATCGCCGTCGCCCTCGACCCGGCCACCAGCGAGCTGTGGAAGGACGGGTCCTACGAGCTGGCCGGCGAGGGGCGCACCCTCAGCCCGGCGGCCCTGGTCGACTACTGGGTGGACCTGGTGGACCGCTACCCGATCGTCTCGCTGGAGGACGGGATGGCCGAGGAGGACTGGGACGGCTGGGCGGCGCTGACCGCGGCGCTGGGGGAACGGGTCCAGCTGGTCGGCGACGACGTCTTCGTCACCAACGTCGAGCTGATCGAGCGCGGGGTGCGCGCCAAGGTGGCCAACTCGGTGCTGATCAAGGTCAACCAGATCGGCACGCTCACCGAGACGCTGGACGCCGTCGACCTGGCGACCCGCTCCTCCTACCGCACCGTCATCTCGCACCGGTCCGGGGAGACCGAGGACACCACCATCGCCGACCTGGCGGTGGCGGTGAACGCCGGACAGATCAAGAGCGGCGCCCCCTGCCGCTCGGACCGGGTGGCCAAGTACAACCAGCTCCTGCGGATCGAGGAGGACCTCGGCGGGTCGGCCGCCTTCGGCCGCCCTGCCGCCCCGGCGCCCGGGCGGGGGACCGGTGGCTGAGGCGAAGGCCGCGGGCCGGACCCCCCGGCGACCGACCGCCGGCCGCCGGCGGGCCGGGGCCCGGGGAGGCCGCCACCGCGCCGCCGCCGTGCCGCGCACACGGGTCATGGTGGCCGGCGCGTTGACCGTGGCCGTCTTGGTGGCCGCCGCGTGGTTCCCCGCCGCGGCCCTCTACCACCAGCACCAGCAGCTCTCGGCCACCTCGGCCCAGCTCGCCCGGCTGCGCGCCCAGGACGCCGCGCTCGGCCAGGAGGAGCAGCGCCTGAAGAGCCCGGCCGAGGTCGCCCGGATCGCCCGCCAGCAGTACGAGCTGGTGGCGCCGGGCCAGCAGGTCTACGAGGTCGTGCCCCCGAGCGGCGCCGCCACCGCCTCCTACGCCGGCGACCCCGGGCTCCAGCCCCCGGTGTCGCCGTCGGGCGCCTCGCCGGCGCCGGGGAGCACCACCGCGTCGTCGTCGGCCACCCCGGCCCGGGCCCGCCGGGCCACCCGGGCAACCTCCGCCACCTCGGGCGTCGGCCCGCCCTCGAGCCTGGTCGGCCGGATCGTCCAGACGCTCGAATTCTGGCGGTGACCGGCCGGCCCGCCGGCGTGCCGGGCGGGCCCGACGACGGTGACCGGGCCGCCGTCGCCGCCCTCTTGGGACGCGAGCCGGCGGGGGAGTTCGAGGTGGTGGTCCGCCGGGCCGACGGCACGCCGTCGGTGATCGCCAACCACCCGCTGCTCGCCGACGGGACGCCGATGCCCACCCGCTACTGGCTGGTGGACCCGGAGCTCAGCTCCGAGGTGAGCCGGCTCGAGGCGGCCGGGGGGGTCCGCCAGGCCGGGGCCGAGGTGGACCCGGCGGCCCTGGCCGAGGCGCACGAGCGCTACGCAGCGGCCCGCGATGCCCTCGTCCCCGCCGGCCACCAGGGCCCCCGGCCGAGCGGCGGGGTGGGGGGCACGCGCCGGGGGGTGAAGTGCCTCCACGCCCACCTGGCCTGGTGGCTGGCGGGCGGTGAGGACCCGGTGGGGGAGTGGGTGGCCCGCCGGCTCGGGGTGGGGCGCGGGCGGTAGGGGGGGCGGCGGGCCGGTGTGCTAGATCGGGCGGGTGCAAGACGGGGCGGCACCGGTGGCGGCGATCGACTGCGGGACCAACTCCACGCGCCTGTTGGTGGTCGACGGGACCGGGGAGCCGCTCCGCCGCCTCATGCGGATCACCCGCCTCGGCCAGGGGGTCGACGCCACCCACGCCCTCGACGCCGACGCCCTCGGGCGCACCCTGGCGGTGCTGGCCGAGTTCCGCCGGGAGATGGACGCCCTCGGCGTCGCCCGCACCCGCCTGGTCGCCACCTCGGCCGTGCGCGACGCGGCCAACGGGCAGGAGTTCCTCGACGCCGCCACCGCCGCGGTCGGGGCGCCCGCCGAGATGCTCTCGGGGGAGGAGGAGGGCCGGCTCGCCTACGCCGGGGCCACCGCCGACCTCGACCCGTCGGTCGACGCCGTCGTGGTCGACATCGGCGGCGGGTCGACCGAGCTGATCGTCGGGGGTCCGGGGGAGGTCCACGCCGTCTCCCTCGAGCTGGGCTGCGTACGGCTGACCGAGCGGTACCTCGCCCACGACCCGCCGTCCGGCGAGGAGCTGGCCCGGGCGACGGCGGCGATCGGGGCCGAGCTCGACCGGGCGCGCGCCGCCCTCCCGGCCCTCGACGACGGCGCCTTGGGCCGCCGGCTCGTCGGCCTGGCCGGCACGGTGTCGACCCTCTCGGCGCTCGAGCAGGGCATGGCCGAGTACGACCGGGAGCGGATCCACCACTCCGTCCTCACCCTCCCCCGGGTCGAGCACTGGTGCGCGGTGCTGGCCGCCGAGCCGGCGTCGGCGCGGGCGAGCCGGGCGGGGATGGCCCCGGGCCGCCAGGACGTGATCGTCGGGGGCGCGCTGGTGCTGCGCGAGGTGATGGCCCGGTTCGACTTCACCGAGTGCCTGGTGTCGGAGTCCGACATCTTGGACGGGCTGGTGGCCACGGTGCGCCGGTAGCCGGGCCCGTTCGGGGCCGGGCCCGGGGGAGGGTGGGCGGTGGCACCGGGGTGCCCCCGCCCGTCCACCGGCCGCGCGCCGGGCGGGGAATGGGCCCTCGTCCGTGCCTGCGGGGAGCGCTCTGGCCGCCCCACCAGCCCTGGTGAGAGTGAAACCCGTGTAGAGTTACCCCGGCGCTCCGGGAGAGCGCGCGGGTGTCTGCGTCCCGCGACAGTGTCCAGGGGTGGTGACCTCGGAGGAACCGCTGAATGACGTCGATCGAGATGCCCGGCCCCTTGGCCACCGGAGCCCCGACGCCCGGGGTCGGTCGCGGCATCGAGGCGGGCGCGCCGTCCACCAACGGGCAGGTCCCGAACGGCGCGGCCGCAGATGACCGGCGGGCCGAGCTCGAGGGTCTCCTCGAGGCCAAGCAGGCCGAGGTGGACGCCATGGCCGCCAAGGTCGCCATCACCGCTACGAGGTGCGAGGAGGCGCTCGCCGACCTCGAGGCGAAGGAGGCCGCCCGGCGCCGCGACCTCGAGCTGCAGCTGGCGGAGGCCCGCCACGAGATCGACGCCCTGCGGTCGTCAACGTCGTGGCGGGCCACGGCGGGCCTTCGGCTCCTGAGCAGCCGCGTGCGTCGCCTTGGCAGGCACTGAGCGCGCCGGCTCGGCGTCCGAGGCCGAGCTGGCGCCGTTCCGCAACAACATCTCGGTCGTCGTCCTCAACTACAACCGGGCGGAGACCACCCTCGAATGCCTGCGCGCCCTCGAACGCGCCGCCACGCCGCTGCTTCGCGAGGTGATCGTCGTCGACAACGGGTCGCGGCCCGAGGAGCTCCAGATCCTGCGCGACGCCGAGGTGCAGCCCACCCAGCTGGTCGAGGTGGGCACCAACCGCTACTTCGGCGAGGGCAACAACATCGGGGCGGAGAGGGCGAGCGGCGAGTTCCTCGTCTTCTTGAACAACGACGCCTTCGTCGAGCCGGGCTGTCTCGACGAGCTGGCCCGGGCGATGGCGGTGGACCCGACGGTGGCCGCCGTCGGCGCCATGCTGTTGTACCCCGACCGCCGGGTCCAAGAGGTCGGGGGCATGGTCATGCCCTCGGGCTACGCGGTGCAGGTCGGCAAGGGGGCGGTGTGGGGCCCCGACCACTACACCGACGTCTACCCCGCCGACTACTGCTCCGCCTCGTGCCTCATGCTGCGCAAGCGCGACTTCCTGGCCGTCGGCGGCTTCTCCTACCAGTACGAGCCGGCCTACTACGAGGACACCGACCTGTGCCTCCGGCTCTGGGCGTGGGTGGGCAAGGTGGTGGTCAACCCGGCTGCCCGCGTCGTCCACCTGGAGAGCCACACCACGACCGACCGCTCGCTCGAGCTCGAGGGGATCGTGGAGCTCAACCGGGAGAAGTTCCTCTCGGAGTGGGGCGAGTGGCTGGCCGCCCGGCCGCTGCGCGGGACGGTGCTCGACCCCGGCTCGGCCCTGGCGCCGCCCCGCCGCAAGGACCACTTCAACCTGCCGCCCCCCGGGCCGGGCCGGCTCCAGGCCGCCGTCTACACCCCCTACGAGGTGGTCCCCGGCGGCGGGGAGCGCTACGTCTTCGAGCTGCTCGGCCACCTGACGGCGACGCTCGGCCACGGGAGGGTGGCGCTGGCCACCCCCTACCCCTACAGCGCGCTCAGGATCGGCCAGATCGGCAGCGTCTTCGGGTTCGAGGACCCCGTCGCCGTGCCGGCGACATTCGACGACGTCGTCGACGAGGCGCTGGAGATCGGGATCGTGGTGGGCAACTCGATCGTCCCCCCGGTGCGGGGGTTCGCCCGCTGCAACATCTACCACTGCCAGTTCCCGTTCGTGGCCCCCGAGTGGTACGTGGAGGAGCGCCGGGACTGGCTGGCCAGTTACGACGAGATCTGGGTCAACTCGGGCTTCACCCGCCGCTACGTCCACGGCATGGCCCTGCACTACGGCCTCTCCTGCCCGCCGATCCGGGTGATCAACCCGCCGTCCACCTGGCCGTCGGCCGACCGGGGGCGTCCGTGGACCGAGCGCCGAACCGTCCTGACCGTCGGCCGGTTCTTCACCGAGGGCCACGACAAGCGACAGGACGTGGTCATCGACGTGGTGCGCAGCCTCGTCGAGCGGGGCGTGGACGTGGACCTGGCGCTGGTCGGCTCACTCCACACGACGTCGGAGTCCCGGGGGCGCTACGCCGACCTGGTCCAGATGGCCGCCGGCCTCCCGTGCCGGTTCTACGCCAATGCCAGCCGCCAGCAGATCGAGGAGCTCTACGCCACCTCGGCCGTGCTGGTGCACGCCGCCGGGTTCGGCCTCGACCCCCTGGAGTTCCCCGAGCGCCTCGAGCACTTCGGCATCGCCCCGGTCGAGGCGGCCAGCATGGGGTGCATCCCCGTCGTCTACGACGAGGGCGGCCCGGCCGAGGTCATCTCGCTCCTCGGCGCCGACACCACCTTCCGCACCCGCCGCGAGTGCGTGGAGCGCATCGCCGCGCTCTTCTCGGACCCCGTCGGCTCCGCCGCGTTGAGCGAGGCGCTGCGCGAGCGGGCCGAGCAGTTCTCCCCCGCGGCGTTCCGCAAGCGGGTCAGCGGGGCCTTCGAGGAGCTCGGCGCCCCGGGAGCATGGTGAGCGGTTGAAGGGCTCCGTGCCTAGGCCGACCGCATGACCTCCGCCACCCAGGCGACCGGTGCCCCGGCAGGGACCGATCCACTAGACGATGCGCCCTCGCCGGTCAGAGGTCGCGCCGGGCGGCGCGGCCCTGCCCTTGCCCTCTGCGTCGCCGGCTACGTCGTGCTGGCCCTGCTCTCGGACCCCTCGGTGTGGTTGCACGGGCCGACCACCCACCTCCTGGAGGCGGGGAACGGCGACGTCAGCGAGGGGGTGTGGTACCTGGCGCAGACCCCCTACGCCGTGCTGCACGGGGCCAACCCCTTCGCCAACAACTGGCTGCACTACCCGAGCGGGGTGAACCTGGTCGACAACACCGGGCAGCTGCTGCTCGGCGCGCTCGCCGCCCCGTTCACCTTCGTGTGGGGAGCGGTGCTCGCCTACAACCTCGTCATGGTGGCGGCCGCCGCCGGGTCGGCGACCGCCGCCTTCTTCGTGGTGCGACGGTGGACGGCGTGGCTGCCGGCCGCCTTCATCGGCGGGCTGGTCTACGGGTTCTCGCCGTACATGGTCGGGCAGGGCAACGGCCACCCGTTCCTGGTGGCCGTGCCCATCCCACCGCTGGTCCTGTTGATGATGGACCGCATCGTCGTCCGGCGCACCGGGGTCGCCTGGCGCAACGGTCTGGTCCTCGGGGTGCTGCTCGTGGCCCAGCTGTACATCTCGGCCGAGGTGCTCGCCTCGACGGTGGTGGTGACGGCCTGTGGCGTGGTCGTCGTCCTCGCCGCCCAGCTGGTGGCGCGCCGACGGCGGGCCGCCGCGCCAGCGGGCGCCTCCGACGCCGCGACGGCCCCCGGGCCCGACTGGGGGTACCTCGTCAAAGCCGGGGCGGTGGCCGCGGCCCTGCTGGTGGTCTTCGCCGCCTACCCCCTGTGGGTGGCGGTCGACGGGCCCGCCCACATCGTCGGCCCCGCCCAGTCGGTCGACCTCATCGAGGGGCTCTCGAGCGACGTGCTGACGCCGATCGTCCCGACGGTGAACCAGCACTTCTCGTTCGGGCTGGCCTGGACCGGGACGAAGATGGTGGCCGAGCACGGTGCGACCCTCTTCCCCGACGGCGCCGAGAACGGCGGCTACCTGGGCATCCCCCTCATCGTGGGACTGGTGGCCGGGGTGGTGGCGCTGCGCCGGCGCCGCGTCGTGCGGCTCGCCGCCGTCATGGCGGTGGTGTCCTTGGTGCTCTCGATGGGCTCGGACCTGCACTTCGACGGTCGGTACACCGGGGTGCGGCTCCCCTTCGACGTCCTGGCCCACCTGCCGTTCTTCAACAGCGAGGTCGCCTCGCGCTACTCGCTGTACGTGTGGCTCTTCGTGGCCCTCTTGGTCGCGGTGATCCTCGACGCCGTCCACACCGAGGTCCGCCGGCGGCGTGGCGAGGTGCCCGCCGTGCTGGCCTCGGTCGCCCTGGCGGCGGCGGCGCTGTTCCCGCTCGTCCCCGCCTGGCCCTACGGCTCGGGCCGGGCGGCCGTCCCCGCCTGGTACGAGTCGGCGTACGTCGGGCGGGTCCCGGTCGGCTCCACCCTGCTCTCCTATCCGTTCCCCTCGGTCGGCAACCCCTCGGCCATGCTGTGGCAGGCCGAGGCGAAGATGCGCTTTCGGATGCCGGGGGGTTACGTGATCTCGCCGGGACCCGGGAAGGTGGCGACCTTCTCGCCGCCGTCGACCGTCATCTCGAACGCCTTCTTCGAGTGCACAGCGGGGATCCCCCAGCCCCCGGTCACCAAGGAGATGGCCCGGCAGGTGCGGCAGAACCTGCGGGCCTGGCGCGTGGACACGGTCGTCGTGCCCCGCAACCAACGCGCCTGGCGGTGCGCGGCGCGCTTCTTGCAGGGCACCCTCGGCCCCCCGGTGTCAGAGGCCGGTAGTGACGTGTGGGCGTCACTATGGTCCAAGCCGTGGATGGCCGACCGGTGACCGCCCGCGGCGGCGGGGAAGGCGGCGGAGGAGAGCCGTCGGGCCGGCCGCGCCTTTCGATCGTGGTCGGCGCGCACTGCACGGGGCCCCATGACGTGCGAGACGCCGGCCGGTGGCCGGTCGACCTGGCCGAGGCGCTGGTCCGGCTCCCCGAGCCGTGGGCCGTCGAGGTGGTGGCCTTCGGCGCGCCAGGGCAGCACCGTCTCTCCGACGGCGTCACGCTCACCCTGCTCGCCCCGGCGGCGGCACCGGTCCCCGAGGCGCGACCCGGCACCCTCGTCTCCTGGGAGCTGCCCGGGGCGCTCGACGGCGCGGACGTCGTCGTGGTCGACGACCCGTTCAACCGCTCGGGCGAGGTGGCGGTCCTGGTGGCCCGGGCGCTCGGCCGACCGATCGTCGTCGTCGACGGCGGGGACCGGTCGAGCTCGGTCGGCAGCTCCCTCGGAGTGCTGGACCTCTGCGACCGGGTGGTCTGCCGCTCCGCCTACGGTGCCTCGCTCCTCCCCAGGGGCGTGGCGGCGACGGTGGTCCCCGGCGGGGTCGACCACCGGCGCTTCTCGCCCCCACCCGAACCGGTGCCGCGCACCCACCTCCTCTTCGCCGGCCGCCTCGACCCGCACGCCGGGGTCGACCGGCTCATCGAGGCGCTGCCGGCCGGCGTGCCGCTCGTGGTGTGCGGCCGGCCCGGCCAAGGGGGCTACCTCGACCGGCTCGAGGACCTCGCCGCGGACCGCGACGTCCGTTTCGAGACGGCGGCCGGCGGCGACCGCCTCGTCTCCCTCTTCCGGTCCGCCTGGGCCACGGTCGTGCCCCCGGTCTACCTCGACCGCTCCGGGGCGCCGCGACGCGACCCGATCGTGGCCTGCACACCCGCGCTCGAATCGATGGCCTGTGGGGCCCCGGTGGTGGCGACGTCTGTCGGTGCGCTGCCCGAGGTGGTCGACGACGGGCGGACCGGACTGCTGGCCGCCACGGTCGAAGAGGCGGCGGGGCTCGCAGCCGGGCTGGCCCACGACGGCGCGTCGGTCGAGCGGCTGGGACGGGCGGCCCGCCAAGAGGTGCTCGACCGCTTCACCATGGACGCCGTGGCGCTGGCCATGGACGACGTCCTCGCCTCGGCCGCCGCCGGCCGCGGGGCGGTGATGGAGTGAAGGTGCTGGTGGTGACCAACCTCTACCCGCCGACGGTGATCGGCGGGTACGAGATCTCGTGCGCCCAGGCCGTCGACGAGCTCCGACGGCGCGGGCACGAAGTGCTGGTGCTCACCTCGGTGCCCGGGGAGGTGGTCACCGGTCCCGAGCACGTGCGTCGCGTGCTGCGCCACCCCGACACCTTCAGCACCGAGCGGCCGCATGCCCGGTCGGACCTCTGGGAGATCGAGGCGAACCTGATCGACTCGGGGAACGTGTACGCCCTCGTCACGGGGCTGCAGGAGTTCCGCCCCGACGTCTGCTACCTATGGAACCTGATCGGCCTGGGCGGCGTGGGCCTGGTGGGGGTCCTCGAATACCTCGGCGCACCCTGGGTGTGGCACTTGGGCGACGCCGTCCCCGCCTACCTGTGCATCCTCAACGGCGCCGTGCTGCCGATCGCCCAGGAGCTGAGCAGGCGGCTCACGGGACGCTGCATCGCCGTCAGCCAGGGCCTGGTGAACGAGATCGCGCATGTGGTGCCGCTGGGCGACCGCGTCCGGCTGATCCCCAACTGGGTCGTCGATGACGACGAGCCGCTGGAGCGCACCTACTTCTCGGGGGGCGGCGTGCGGATCGCCTTCGCCGGTCGGCTCACCGAGGAGAAGGGGGTGCCGTTGCTCGTCGACGCCGTCGCCGAGCTGCACGAGGGCGGCTATGACGTCACCCTCGACCTTTTCGGGAGCGGCGACCGGGACGCGGTGTTGCGACGGGTCTCGTCGGCCGGGCTCGAGCAGGTGGTGCGGCTGGCGGGGTGGGTCCCTCAGGCCGAGCTGCGCCGCCGCTTCCGCGGCTACGACCTGTTCGCCTTCCCCACGTCGCATCGGGAGGCCTTCGGCATCGCACCGCTCGAAGCGGCGGCCGAGGGCTGCGTCCCGCTGATCTCCACGCCGTCGGGGCTTTCGGAGTGGTTCATCGACGGCGTGGACTGCCTGAAGGTCCAGCGTGACGCCTCGTCGTTCGCACGAGTCGTCGCCTCGGTGTGCCGCGGCGAGATCGACCTGGCGGCCATCGGCCAGCGCGCCGCCGCCGTGGTGCGACGGGACTTCGTGCTCTCCCGGGTCGCCCCTCTGCTGGAAGAGGAACTGCAGCTGGCCGCCGCCCGCGGCTACCAGCCGGTCGGTGACCCAGATAGCGTGTACAAGATGGCGATCATCGCAGAAGCGCTCGTCCGCTCGGCCGTCGGTGCCGGGAGGGAGGCACCCGCCGACCGAACGGGCGTCGCGGGCACAGGACCCGACGGGCGCCGGCGGTGATCGGCAGCGAGGGCGCCCCCGACGCCGGCGACCGGGCGAGCGGACCACCGCCCGACGGTGCGGCGGGCACCGACGTCGAGTTGCGCCTGTCGGCCTTGGAATACCGTCTCGACGCCCTGGAGTACCAGGTCAGGCACCTCGCCGGGGTGGCCGAGTCCGCCTACCACCTCGTCAACATCGTCGATCCCCGGACGCTGGTGCTGACAGCGCAGGTGGCCGAGGTCCGGCGGACGGTCCACGAGCTGCGGGACTTCGCTGCCGACCTGCAGCGGATGGCCGCCGCCGTTTGGGACGAGACGGCGGTGACCCGGCGCATCGCTCGTCTCGAGGACCTCCTGCTCGACGCGGAAGGGGGGGCCGCCGGCACCCGCTCGGTGCCGGGTGGGATCGAACCGGAGTAGAGCCCGCAGCGCGAGCCACCGAATCGGTGCGGTCCCGATCGGAGCACCACCGTGCGGTTGGGCCGCGTGAGCGCCGCTTGGGTCGTCCGCTGGCGCCCCAACGGCGCGTCTGCATGTGCCGCAAGACGAGGCCGAGTTCCTTGTACCTCGGCGCGTTCACCCTCGAACTGGTCGTCGGCAGCTCGGGTGATGACCGTGTTCGTGAAGACCTCCGGGAGTGTCGGCCGTGGCGCAGAGACCCTTGTGGGCTCGGGACGCCGAGACGGAGGTGGCGGGTCGGCTCCGACCGCGGCCTGTTCGGGTCATCTGGACGCTCGGGGGTTCGAAGGCCTGTTCTCTTCGGGGCCGGTCCCCGAAGGGGGACGAGCGGTGGGGTGGCCGCGTCGGCGCCCGGCGCCCGCGGAGCGGCACCAGGAGAATCGGTGATCTCCAACGCTTCGGGGTGGAGCACCGCGTTGTCGGCGATCCGCCCCGTACTATCTGGCCCGTGACAGAAGTCCTCGCGGGTTCGACGGGTCCGCCCGCCGTCGAAGAGGGCCCGCAGTCACTGACGACACCTGGCCCGACGGAACCTCGCGGGGTCGGGATTCGCGCCACGTGGTTCAGGCTCCTTGTCCCCCCGGTGCTCGCCTTCATCTTTGCCGAGTCCCTCCTCCTCATCGCGGCCGGCCTCAACGGCGACGCCGCCAGCTTCTTCTCCCCGAGCCTCTGGGCCCGGAGCGACTCTGGCATCTACCTACAGATCGCGGCGCACGGATACAACCTCACGCGCTGCACGGGTTCGACATTTCCTCCGCACAGCTGGTGCGGGGACGCCGGCTGGGCTCCCCTCTACCCCTGGCTGCTCTCTCTGTCGGGTCACGCCGGCATTTCGCTCCCCGTGGCAGGGTTGGCGCTGTCTGCCCTCTTCGCCTTCCTCACCCTTCTCTGCATGTGGCTGCTCATCGGCCCGGACTGGTCCCTACCGGCGCTGAGCTGTCTTGCGCTCGCTGCCTGTTTCCCAGGCATGGTCTTCGACTACTCCCTCTTCCCCGTCTCGCTGGCCAGTTTCCTGTCGATTGCCTTCCTGCTGCTGCTCGTTCGCCGTCGTTACCTGATCTCCGGGCTGGCCGGCGCCGTGTGCGCGTGGACGTTCCCTACTGGACTCCTCATGGCCCCCGTCGCCTTCCTCGCGGTCCTGCTCGGCGATCGCGGCAGGTCGTTCGGCTCGTGGCTGAGTCGGACGGTGCGCAGCGCCGGTGTCGCGGCGGCCGGTGCCGGCGCGTTGTTCGTCGCCTTCCAAGTGTGGGTGGGCAACTGGAGCGCGTATCTTGCCGTTCAATCGAAGTACGGGAACGGCCTATCCAACCCGTTCGCGACGTTCGTCGCCGCGTTTTCCGGCGCCGCACCGGCGCCGTACCCCGTGCAAGGCCCGAACCCCGGCTACAACTATCTTGTGCCCGAGGCGCAGACCGCCTTTGTGGCGGCGATCGTCATCCTCACGGTCGTGATGGCGCTCATCCACCGCCCGGTGGGCGCGGTCTCGAGCGCGCTCGTCGTCTACACGCTGGCCGTGTGGTTCGTTCCGCTCCTCGACGGACCGTCGTTGAGCCGCTACCGGGTGGAGGCGCTGCTCGTCCCCTGTGCAGCCCTCTTCCTCCGACTACCCCGCGTCGTACAGGTGGGCGCGGTGGTGATCGCGGCAGTGCTCGCGGTCGGCCTGGCGTCACTGTTCATTCAGAACCGGCTCGGGTGATCGGCCTGCGCGCCCCTTGGGTGTGCTGCACCGCCGAGCATGGGTGGTGCAGGGCGGTGGGGGAAGATCGTTCGCGGGAGTTCCCCGGCGGCTTCGGAACCGAGGGGAGTCCGCCCCGGCCGCGTGTCCCCCGAGGTGGCCCCGGCCTACGGCCCGGCGGACCCCGTCGCGGGCGGCCCGACGGCGGACCGCCCGGCGTAGACGCTCAGGTGGAAGCGGCGGAGGACCTTCTCGGCGCTCCGGATTGTGGCCGGCGCCCATTCGAAGGCGTTGAGCTGCGCGTCGGATACCGGGCGGGTGGTCGTGAGGTCCTGGGTGAGGGATTGGAAGTAGAAGGCGTAGTGGGCGGAGTCCAGCCACTGGCTCTCGTCGTTCAGCGACACGCCGAAGCCCATCAGCGCCACCACCCCCACCACGCCGGCCAGGGCCACGAGTCCCCGCTGCCGGGCCCGCAGCGGGACCGTCGCGTTGAGGCGCCGATCGACCACGGCGGCTGCGCAGAAGAGGAGCCCGATCGGGACGGTCTGGGTGAGCGTCGTGTAGCGCGAGCCGAAGGCGAGGGTGATCCCCATGGTGATGCGCCCGTACTCGATGAAGAGGGCCTCGCCGGTCCCGAAGACCGCCAGGGCGAGGCCGAGGCCGAAGAGCGGGTCCCGACGCAGCACCTGACTGCGCCAGGCCGCGACGACGCAGGCGACCAGCCCGAGGGTGAACAGGCTGCCGATGATCTCCCCGGCGACGAAGCGGGCGCTGCTGGCTCCCACGTTGTAGAGGCTGGCTCCCATGCACAGCACGAAGAACTTCACGATCAACAGGAGCGGCTGGTGGAAAGCGGTGCGGGTCCCCAGCCCTCCCCCGGGCATGTCCCAGGCGTACAGGACGCTCTCGACGACTCCGGCGCCGGCCAACAGCCCGGCGACCCTCAGGTGCCGGCGGTAGGGGCCGTAGGTGGCGGCCCGCAGGACCAGGACGGGCCAGGTCACCAGCCCCCCGGCCAGCGAGAGCGACGCCACGGTGGCGGCGGCGGCGACCCCGACGAGCGTGAGCGGCCCGTTGCCCAGGAGCGGGCGTGTCTGCAGCTGGCGCTCGAGCAGCACGAGGGCGGTGGCGGCACCGGCCACGGTGAGGAAGAACATCCAGTTCTCCTCGAGCAACATGCTCTCCCACTGCCCCACGCTCGAGGCGAGGAGCGCCACGGCCACGCCGACCACGATCCTGAGGGCCGGCGTCTTGATGCGGAAGGCGATCAGCAAGAGGACCGCCTCCTCGGCCAGCAGCACGAGGATGCCGAAGGCCCGCAGGTGCATGGTGTTGAAGTGGTCGAAGGAGGCGGAGAGCAAGAACGCGGCCCTCAAGAAGGGCTGGCGGTTCTCGTTGTGCGCCGCCCAGAGCATGCCCATCGAGAAGTGGCCCGAGAGCGTCCGGCCCAGCATGGGGACGAAGGCCCAGGTGTCGGCGAAGACGACGTTGGTCGTCGAGCGCAGGGTGAACCAGAGGTCCATGACGCCGCTCGGGACGAGGAAGGCGGCGAGGTACGCCGCCAGGTGCAGTCCCCGCCGACGCCGCTCGGAGGGCGTCGCCCCGCCTTCGTCCTCCGTCGCCTCGACCGGTTCGGGCGCCGTGTCGCCGGGCCCGCCGCCGACGGCCTGGTCTGCCGCTCCCGGCGGGACGGCAACCTCCACAGGCGACGTCATGGCGAAACTGTACTGGCTGCCCCCCTCCCGGTAGGGTCCGGCGCACCCTCCGGCGCCGTGTCGCCGCCGGCGACCCCGCTCAGCCGCCCGAACCCGTCAGTTGGCCGTTGACCGCACGCAGTGCCGCCGCCCCGACCTCCGGCGCGCCGGTGTCGCTGTAGACGTCGCCCAGCTGGGTGTACCAGAACATCTGGACGTCGGTGACCGAGGCCGTGCCGGCCGCCGAGACCGAGAGGGCGTCGGCGGAAGAGGGGCCGACGGTCACCCGGTAGTCGTGCCAGCCCGGCGTGACCGTGACGGCCGCGGTGCTGTCGCCCCAGGCGATGTCGACCGTCGTGGGCCGGGGGGCTTGCGCCTGGAAGGTGACCGTCGCCGGTGAGGACCCGGCGAATGTGGAGGGGTTGCGGGTCTGGGTGGCCCGGGCGCCGTTGTGCAGCGCGACGTAGCTGGTGGAGGTGGCCGGCGAGACGGTGCGGGCGCCGCCGGTGAGGCGCCAGCCGGCCGAGCCCAGGGCGAAGGACTGGTTGAACAGGGGGCTCTGGTCGTAGTCGCGGTAGGTCCACAGCGCGTATCCCGACGTGTACTGGTGCAGCAGCGGCTCGCTCCGGGTCACGAAGTCGGGGATCTGGGCGGGTGTGAGCGCCGGGTCGTCGCTCACCTGCGGGCTGTTGGACTCGATCTCGTACTCGAAGATGAACAGCCCCCGGCCCCCGGTCAAGCCGCTCATCTTGGTGAGGACCGAGCCGAGCGCTGCCAGGGCCTGTGTGGAGGTCTCGACCAGTGACTGCGACGGGTCGCCCATGTAGGGGGAGAAGTACATGCCGGTGACCGTCGCCCCGGGGAGCTGGTACTGGGCGTCGTGTGTGTAGGAGCCGACCACCCCGGTGCCGTCGTAGAGGGGGTCGACGTCGACCCGGGTCTCCATGGTGAGTCCCGGGAAGCGCTTCGAGGCGGGGATGAAGAGGCGGTGGATCAGCGCGTAGTCCTCGTACTCGAACATGAGCTTGAAGCTCGGCTGGTCGGCGGGCGGGGTGGGCACCGCCGACCAGCGGGAGAAGGCCGTCCCGTAGTCGAAGCTCACCTGGGGCAAGGAGTGGGTGCGCTCAAGCCAGGCACGGAACCCGGTCGTGGTGGCGAGGGCGAGCCGCTGGGCAGTCGTGGTCGCACCCTGGGCGTCGAAGATCGGCTGCCAGAGGTCCTCCCAGGAGATGTAGGCCTCGCGTACGTTCGAGAAGCGTGCGACGTTGCGGTGGACGGCGGCGATGTAGTCGAGCCAGGAGGAGTAGACCGCCGGGTTGCTCCAGAGCGCGTCGAAGCGGGCGAGCCCGGGCATCTGGTCGGCGGGGTCGTTGTCCCACTCGTAGCTGAGTCGCAGGATCACCCCCATGCCGAGCGTGGAGGCGTCGCCGATCAGCCGGTCGAGCTCGGCGAAGGTCGTGGTGTCGTCGCGAGGAGGGGTGACCCCGGTCTGGAACTCCCCCCACGGCACCACCAGGCCGACGGTGTTGAACCCCTCCGCCCGCATCTGGGCGAAGGCCTGCGGGGCCCCCGAGAGGCCCGAGTTCCACATGTTGGTCGGGCTGCCGTCGCCGAAGTACTCGGCGGCGGCGATGTAGCGCGGCCCGCCGGCCGCGCCGGCGGCGCCCGCCCCCGACGCCGCCACGGTGACGGCCGGGGTGGCGACGGCCAGCGCCAGGGCGGCCAGGGCGGCCCTGGCGGCCCGGCGCGCCGGCGCGCCCGTGACGGGGTGCGGCCTCACCGGGGCTCGGTCACCGTCAGCCCGAGGGACTTGAGCGTCTGGGCCAGGTCGGCCCGCACCCGCTCGGGGGAGAGCCGTTCGGCCACCGCCCGCCGCCCGCCCCGGGCCAGGCGGCCCCACAGCTCGGGGTCGCGGTAGGCGTCGACCACGCAGGCGGCGAAGGAGTCGGCGTCGTCGCCGACCGCGACGTCCTCGCCGACGGCGAGCCCCATGCCCTCGATGCCGACCGAGGTCGTCACCACCGGCAGGCCGTAGGCGCAGGCCTCGCCGACCTTCCCCTTCATCCCGGCCCCGTAGCGCAGCGGCGCCACGAAGAGCCGGGACCGGTGGTAGAGGGGCTCCAGGTCGGGGACCCAGCCGAGCACCGAGACGCCCCCGCCGGCCATCGCCTCGATCTCGGGGGTGACCCGGCTGCCGGCCAGGGCGACCGGCACCTCGTCCAGCTCGGCCCGCACCCGGGGCAGGATCTCCTCCACCAGCCACCGGGCGGCGTCGCGGTTGGGGTCGTGGGCCCAGTTCCCGACGAACAACAGGCCCTCTCGGGTCGCAAAGCCGGGGCCGGCGGGCTCCTCTCGGTGGACGTTGGGCACCACGGCCACGTCGATGGACGGGTCGATCTCGCCCAGCACCTCGGCCTCGGGCTCGGAGACCACCCACACCTGGTCGACCAGCCCGACCAGACTGCGCTCCATCCCGTAGTGGTAGTCGGCGCTCTCGGTGGCCGACGCGGCGTCGCCCTCGGCCAGGGCCCGGCGGCGCTCGCGCACGAAGTGCAGGTCCACGGTGTCGTAGACGAGCACCGCCCCTGGGGCGAGCGACCGCAGCATCGGGTAGTTGGCCCAGGCCACCGTGGGGCGCGAGAGCACCACCAGCCGCAGGTCGGGCAGGACGCCCTTCACGTAGTCGTCGAGGTCGGCCGGGCTGCGCAGCACCTCGATGCCCCGCCGGGTGAGGGCGTCGCGATAGGGGGGGAGGTCGATGCCGTTCTGGGGCACGAAGGTGACGGCGAACCCCAGGTCCCCCAGGATCCCGAGCAGCTCGGACATCCGCCGGGAGCCCGAGTCGAAGTCGGGCATGGGGAGGGCGTGGTCGACGACCAGGCAGTGGCCGCTGGGCGCCCGCCAGCTGGCCGCCCGCACGTGCTCGTGGTCGGGGGTCCCGTGGTCGGCGAGGACCCCGGCCCACTTCTGTGCGAAGGCGGCCCGGTTGACCTCCTGGTAGCGCTTCACCCCGGCGGTCACGTCGGTCCCGTGGCTGGTGCCCTCGTCGTGGCGGACGACGGCGGCCGGCTGGTAGACGACGCGGTAGCCGTGCCGGCGGGCGGCGAAGCACAGGTCCGTGTCCTCGTAGTACGCCGGGCGGAACCGCTCGTCGAGCCCGCCCACCAGCCGGAGCAGCTCGGCCCGGACCAGCAGGCACGCGCCCGAGCAGTAGTCGACGTCGCGGACGAAGGAGTAGCGAGGATCGTCGGGGTCCTGGTCGCGGCCGTAGTTGTGGCCCGAGGCGTCCCCCCAGATGACCCCGCCCGCCTCCTGGAGCCGGCCGTCGGGGTAGACCAGCTTGGCCCCGACCACCCCGACGGCCGGGTCGGCCTCGGCCGTGGCCACCAGGGCGTCGAGCCACCCGGGCTCGACCTCGGTGTCGTTGTTCAACAGGACGACGAACCGGCCGCGGGCCCGGGCGATGCCGGCGTTGACCGCGCCCACGAACCCCTGGTTCTCCTCGAGCCGCACCACCGCCACCCCGGTCGTGTCGTCGAGCATGGCGGGGGTCTCGTCGACCGAGGCGTCGTCGACCACGATCACCTCGAACCCCACCGAGCACGGGTCGGCGGCGACGGAGCGCAGGCAGGCCGCGGTGTGGGCCCACTGGCCGTGCACGGGGATCACGATGCTGACCTCGGGCTGGAGGGCCATGGGGACCACGGGGACCCCGCTCCCCGGCGCCGCCCCGCCCGGCCCCCGGGCCACGAGGGGCCGGATCCGTCCGAGTGCCGCCCGGGCGGCGGCCCGGCGGCGGGTCGACGGCGGGGCCAGCCGTTCGGCGACCGAGCGCGCCCGGCGGGCCAGGAGGTAGGCGGGGGAGGACTCGACCGCCTCGGCGCGCGACCGCCACTCGGCCACCTCCCGGCGCAGCCGCCGAACCTCGGAGGAGAGGGCGCGGTAGCCCGTGGCGTACCGGTCGAGGGCGTGCTCGGCACGGCGGAGCGAGGCCAACAGGTCCTCGTGGCGAGGGGTGCCGGCCGTCACCGCGCCGACACCCCCTCCCGGCGCCCGACCGGCGCCGGCACGCCCGGGGCGGCGCCCGGGGCCACCGACTGTGTGGTCTCCCGTCTCACCGGCAACTCGCCTTCCTGTTCGGCCACTCTGCGGCCCGGCGCGCTGCCGCATCGGGGGGAACGGCCGGTGGGGCGAAGCTTAGTCGGGCCCCCCGTCGCCGATGGGCCACCCGACGCGCCGGTCGAGGGCGGCGGCCACCCGCCGGACGAAGCCGTCGGCGTCCCCGTACCACCGCCCGGCCACCGCCTTCCCCTGGTCTGCGAGGGCCCGGCGGGTGCGCTCGTCGTCGAGGGCCTCGACGCACCCGAACAGCTCCGCCTCGTCACCGAACCACAGGCCGCCGCCCAGGGCGGCCAGCCGGGCGCCGGTGGTGCCGGCCGGGACCACGACCGGCACGCCGTAGAGGAGCGACTCGACGCACTCGCGGGCGAAGAGTCCCCCCGGCGCCAGGTCGACGGTCGCCGCGGCGTGGGCCACCAGCCGCCACAGGTCGGTGCGGGTGTCGACGGCCACCAGCCCGCGCAGCGAGCGCGCCCGCCACACCGAGGCCACCGCGTTCTCCACCACCACGAGGTGCCGGCCGGCGAAGCGGGCGGCCAGCCAGGCGACGAGCGGGGTGGGCCGGTCGTTCCTGGCGGCCTGCGGCCCGCGGTCGGTGAGGACCAGCAGGTACCCGGTGAACCCGAGGCCGACGTGGCGCCGGGCGGCCGCCAGGGCGTGGACGGGGACGTGGAGTCCGACCGTCGGGGGGTCGTCGTCACCGGGCCCGACGGCCAGCACCCCCCGGGCGTCCCCGGGGCCCCCGGCCCCCGAGGCGACCGTCACCGTGGGCACCTGGGGGAGGAACCGCCCGGCCAGTTCGAGGGCCCCCTCGTCCCCGTCCTCCACGACCGCCAGGGCGAACGGGCCGCCGGCCGGCCAGCGGGCGTCCGCCGCCGCCGGCCACCCGCCGCCGCCCCCCACCGCCTGCAGGTCGAAGGCGCCGTCGGGGCGGGGCGGGCCGGGTGTGCCGGGCACGAAGACGTCGACCGGGACGACGCGCGACGCGGCGGCCGCCACCGCCCGGGTGGCGAAGGCGGTCTCGTCGTGGGCGTCGCCCCACGACGAGCTGAGGACGGCGACGCGGCCGGGGGCGGGCCCCTCAGCCATCGCCGGGCGGGCGGGCGGCGGGCGGTCCCGCCCCCCCTCGGCCCGGCTCGAGGGCGGCGCGCACGGCGGCCAGGTCCTCGCCGGTGACCACGGTGACCTCCTCGACGAGCTCCTCCAAGGCGAGGAGGCGGACCCCGATCTCGTCGACCCGGCGGGCCACGGCGTCGACGGCCCGGATGACGTCCCCGATCAGGGCGCGCTGCGCCCGGTGGCCCGGGAGCCGGCGCTCGGCCGCCGCCACGGTGGCGCGCCCCGCGCCCCGCAGCCCGCCGCCGCGGCCCGCACCGGCGCCGAGGCGGGCCCACTCGCGGTGCATGGCCGCCACCTCGTCGCCGCCCTGGAGGGGGTCGAGGGCCGGGCCGGGACCGGGCGGGTGCGCCAGGAGCGCCGGCGGGTCGCCACCGGGCGGGCGGTGGGCCCGGTCGGTCACGTCGCTCACGAGCTCGTGAGGGTCGAGCGCCACTGGATCCACCCCTCCTCCTCGTCCCCGCGGCGGAGCGCGGCCGTGCAGTCTACCCGGGTGAGGTTGGCGTTGAGGAAGGGGTCGCCGGCCACCACCTCGTCCCCCCAGCGCTCCAGGAAGCGCAGCTGGTCGTCGGTGCTGCCCGAGGTGCCGCGGCTCGGCGACTCGTGGTGGACCAGCTCGGCGGCGGGCTCGTAGACGACGCGGAGCCCCTCCTTGGCGGCGCGCAGGCACAGGTCGACGTCGTTCAGGTCGAGGCCGAGCGACTCGTCGAACCCGCCCAGGGCACCGAAGACCTCCCGGCGCACGGCCATGCAGGCGCCGGTGACGGCGGAGCAGTCCCGGGCCAGCACGGCCATCCCCAGGTAGCCGGGCCGGTCGCCGGCCAGGCCGGCCAGCACGTGGCCGGCCGCCCCGGCCAGCCCCAGGACCATGCCGGCGTGCTGCACCCGGCCCGAGGGGTACAAGAGGCGTGCGCCCACCACGCCGACCTCGGGCCGGAGCGCCTGGGCGCAGAGGGGTTCCAGCCAGCCGGTGCGGCGCGCCTCGATGTCGTTGTTCAAAAAGAGCAGGACCTCGCCGGTCGCCGCGCCGACGGCGGCGTTGTTGAGGGCCGCCCAGTTGAAGGGGCGGGGGTCGTGGAGCACCACCACCCCGGGCCGCCGGGCGAGCCGGTCGAGGAGGGTGCGCGTCTCGGGCTCGACCGAGCCGTTGTCCACCAGGACGAGCTCGAGATCGGCGTCCCCGGCGGTGTCCGTGACCGAGTCGACGCAGGCCCGCAGGAGCCGGGGGGCGTCGCGGAAGGGGACGACCGCGCTCACGCTGGGCCGCCCGGCCGGCCGGCGCCGCACCCGCCAGGTGCCCGGGAGCGGCCCGGGGTCGACGGCCGCCCGCGCACCATGCCGCTCGAGGGCGGCCGCCACCGCACCCGGGCCGCCCGCCCCCGCCGCCGCGCCCAACCGGCGGTGGCAGAGGACCTCGGCCACGTGGGCCACCCGGCCGGCGCGCTCGGCCACCCGCAGGACCAGGTCGTGCTCCCAGTCGCCGCCGGCCACCGGCCGCACGCCCCCGGCGGCGTCGAGGGCGTCGCGTCGCACGAGCAGCGGACGGCCGACGTACCCCCACGAGAGGCACAGCTCGGGGGACCAGTCGGGTTTCAGCACCGGGTCCGAGACGAGCCCGCCGGCGTCGACCCGGTCCTCGTCGGCGTAGGCGAGGTCGGCGCCGGCCAGGGCGGCCCCGAGCAGGGCCAGGGCGTCGGGGGCCAGCTGGTCGTCGGGACCGAGGAGGGCGACGGCCGCCGAGCCGTCGGCGGCCAGGAGGGCGGCCACCGCCTCGGCCGGTGGCGTCGAGTCGGCGAACCCCCGCACCTCGGCCCGGCCCTCGCCGAGGTCGGCGATCGCCTCGTCGAGGGCGGCCCGGGCCGTCGGGTCCGGCGTGCCGACGACGGCCACGAGCAACCGCCAGCGGGCGGCACGCTGCGCGGCCAACGACGCCAGGCAGCGCCACAACCAGGCCGGGTCCGCCTGCTCGACCACCAGGACCACGCTGATCTGGTCCCCGCCCACCACCGGCGCAGCGAGGCGCTGCGCCTGGCGCCGGTCGGCCCACTCCCGGTAGCGGGGGAGGTCGCCGGCCGCGTCGGGGCCGAGCTCGGGGAGGTCGCGGGGCGCCCAGAGCACCCGCGGGCCGCCGGGGCCGTCGCCGGGGGCCGGCGGCGCCCCGGAACCCCCCGCCCCAGATCGCTGCACGGGGCGAATCTAGGCGCGACCGACCCCGCCGTTCGTGGGGTCGGGCCCCGGGCGGCGCGCCGGGAGCGACAATGGGGCGATGACCGTCCCCGCCCCCGACACCTGGTTCCCCCCGCCGCCGCTCGGCGACCCCGGCACCGAGGCCGCCCTCGTCGCCGGCGGGACCCTGCCCCAAGTGCACTGCCCGGTCTGCGGCCACCGGGGCCCGGTCGGGGGGTTCACCGCCAACCTGCGCGAGTCGGGCCACTGCCCGGGGTGCGGCGCGTGGACCCGGGTCCGCCAGCTGGCCGTGGTCCTCTTGGCGGCGGCTTCCTCGCTGGTCGGGCGGCGGCTGGGCTCCATCGACGAGCTCGCCACGGTGGAGGGCCTCTCGGTCTACAACACCGAGGCCCGCGGCCCGCTGCACGACCGGCTCTCCCGCTCGCCCGCCTACGTGGCCAGCGAGTACTTCGGCCCGGAGCTCTCGAGCGGGGAGCCCGGCCCCGGCGGGACCCTCCACCAGGACCTCCAGCGGCTGTCGTTCGCCACCGGCTCCTTCGACCTCGTGGTCTCCACCGACGTGCTCGAGCACGTCCCCGACCCCTATCGCGCCCACGACGAGATCCGCCGGGTGCTGCGCCCCGGTGGCCACCACGTCTTCACCGTCCCCTACGAGGAGGGCGCTCTCTTGGACGACGTGCGGGCGACGCTGGCGGCCGACGGGTCGGTCGTCCTCCTGGCCGAGCCGCTCTACCACGGCGACCCGGTCCGCCCACAGGAGGGGGCGCTCGTCTACACGATCTTCGGCCTCGAGATGGTGGTGCGGCTGGCCCGGCTCGGGATGGAGACGGCCGTCCACCGCCTGTGGGACCCGGCGCGTGGCCTGGTCGGTCCCGGCGCGGTCTTCGACTCGGTGCGCCGAGAGTAGGCGGCCCGGCCGCTCCGCTGGCGCCGGCCCGGCCCGACCTGAAACGATGCCCCGATGGCGCCGGTGCCCGATCGCATCCTGATGGGCCCGGGGCCGTCCAACCCCTACCCCGAGGTGACCGCCGCCCTGGTCCGCCCGGTGCTGGGCCACCTCGACCCGGCGTTCCTCGCGATCCTCGACGAGACCTGCGACCGCCTGCGGACGGTCTTTTCCACCGCCAACCCGCTCACCCTGCCGCTCAGCGGCACGGGGTCGGCGGGGATGGAGGCCTCCCTCGTCAACTTCGTGCACCCCGGCGACCCGGTGGTCGTCGGGGTGAACGGACTCTTCGGCGAGCGGCTGTGCGAGGTGGCGGGACGGCTCGGGGCCGAGGTCGTGCGCGTGGACGCCGCCTGGGGCAGCCCGCTCGACCCCGAGGCGGTGCTCGCCGCCCACCCGGCCCCGGCGCTCATCTGCGTGGTCCACGCCGAGACCTCCACCGGGGTGCGCAACGACGTCGCCCCGCTCGGGGAGGGAAAGGGCGACGCCCTCCTCGTCGCCGACACCGTCACCTCGCTCGGCGGGATGGAGGTGGCCGTCGACCGCTGGGCCGTCGACGTCGCCTACAGCGGCACCCAGAAGTGCCTGGGCGTCCCCCCCGGCCTCGCCCCGATCACCGTCTCCGAGCGCGCCCGGGCCCGGCTTCTCGACCGGCCCTCGAGCTGGTACCTCGACCTCAACCTGCTCTCGGGGTACGTCTCGGGCGGCCAGGGCGGCCGCGTCTACCACCACACCGCCCCGGTCACCATGGTGGGGGCACTCTGGGCCGGGCTGGGCGCACTGCTCGACGAGGGCCTCGAGGCGGCCTGGGCCCGCCACACCGAGTGCGGCCGGGCGCTCCAGCGCGGGCTGGAGGCGCTCGGCCTCGAGCTCTTGGTGCAAGAGGGCCACCGCCTGGCCCAGCTCACCACGGTGGTCGTGCCCGACCGCCTGCCCCGCGGCATGGACGAGGCGGGGTGCCGGCGGGCGCTGCTGGAGCGCTACTCGATCGAGATCGGCGGCGGGGCCGGGCGGCTGGCCGGCCGGGTGTGGCGGATCGGGTGCATGGGGCACACGGCGCGGCCCCGCAACGTCGAGGCGCTGCTCGGCGCCCTTTCCGAGGTGTTGGGGCGTTGATGGCCCGCAGCGCCCAGGTGACCCCGCTCGAGCTGTTGGGCCGGCGGATCACGCTGCGCACCCTGGTCGACGAGGACTACCCGGCGTGGGCCGAGGTGCGGGCGCGGTGCCGGGACTGGCTGGTGCCCTGGGAGCCCCGACCCAAGGGGGCGCCGCTGCCGGCCGAGGACCGGGGCAGCTTCGTGGCCCGCTGCGCCATCCGCGAGCGCGAGCGCCAGCTGGGCAGCGGCTACGGCTTCGGCATCTTCGTCGGCGGCCGCTTCGCCGGCGAGGTGACCCTCTCGTCCATCCAGCGGGGCCCCTTCCAGAGCGGCTTCGTCGGCTACTGGGTCGACCGCGACCTGGCCGGCAACGGGTACGTGCCCGAGGCCGTGGTCATGACGCTGCACTTCTCCTTCGAGGCGATCACCCTGCACCGGGTGGAGATCTCGATCATCCCCCGCAACCGCTCCAGCCTGCGGGTGGTCGAGAAGCTGGGGCTCAGGATGGAGGGGGTGGCCGAGCGCTTCTTGGAGATCGACGGGCAGTGGGAGGACCACGCCCGCTTCGCCATGACCTCCGAGGAGTGGCAGGTCCGCCGGGGCGAGCTCCTGAGGGCCTGGGTCGGCCGGGAGTAGCCGGTCACCCCTCCGGGCTGCGCACCACCGAGGGGGAGTGGCGGAAGAACTGCTCGACGTCGTGCTCGTAGGTGTAGGAGGCCGGCGGCCGGCCGGCCCCCCGCCGCAGCCGCAGCGCCCGGATGAAGTTCTGGACCGCCCCGGCGCTCGTGTAGCGGTACTCGAACCCGGCCGCCGAGAGCTTGGTGGTGTCGATGCCCCGGCCGTAGCGCAGGAGCGCCTCGAGCTCGGGGGGGAGGTCGAAGAGCCCCAGGCGCACCAGCGGGGCGATGGCCCGCGCCGGGCGGACGGGCGGCAGGGGCACGAGGTGGGTGCCGCAGATGGAGGCCACCTCGCTCCAGGGGAGCCGACCCGCCCCGGCCACGTTGAAGATGCCGGGCAGGCGCTCACGGGTGGCGAACTCGAGCGCCCGCACCACGTCGTCCTCCTCGACGAATTGCACCAGCGGGTCGTAGCCCAGGATCGACGGGCACAGCGGACGGGAGAGGTTCTTGCTGATCGAGGTGACGATGTCGGTGCCCAGCACGTTGGCGAAGCGCAGGACGGTGACCAGGGTGGACGGGTTGTCGGCGGCGAAGTCGTGCACCAGCGACTCCGCCTCGACCAGCGAGCGCTCGACCGCCGTGCGCGCGGGGTGGCTGCGCGGGGTGTCCTCGCTGAAGGTGTTGGGGTCCTCGGGCGAGGAGCCGTAGACGAGCGACGAGGACTTCACCACCACGTGGCGCACCGTCGAGCCGACCGCCCCCGCCGCCGCCAGCAGGTTGAGCGTGCCGATGGCGTTGATCTCGTGCAGGGCCCGCCGGGAGACGAGCGTCGAGTCGACGACCAAGAAGGTGTGGATGATGGTGTCCACCTGGGTGGCGGCCACGATGCGGCTCAGGATCGAGTAGGTCTGGTCGGCCCGGACGAACTCGGCCCGCTCGAACTGGAGCGACGGGCTGTGCAGGCCGAGGCCCAAGATGACGTCCATCTCGGGGTCGGCCTCCAGGGCCTGGACCATCCGTCCGCCCCAGAAGGTGTCGGCCCCGGTGACCAGCACCCGCCGCCCCACGCCGCCGCCCCTCAGCCGAACCACACGCTGCGCCGGTCGCGCAGCATGTCGAAGAGCGTCTCTTGGAGGTCGGTGCGGATCCGCTCCGCCTCCTCCATCACCCGGCTCTTGGAGTACCGCTCCTGGTCGGGGGGGACGTCGAAGCGGACCGGGTCGAGCACCCGCAGCTTGAACTTGGCCGGGAAGGGCATGATCATCCCGACGGGGCCGAGGGTCAAGAAGTTGGCGGTGATGGGGAAGTAGGGGACCCCGATGGCCCGGGCCAGCCCGGGGAGCCGCAGGACCACCGGCATCGTCTCCTCGGACCCGACGACGGCGATGGGCACGACCGGGACGCCCGCCCGCATGGCGATCTCCACGAACCCGCCACGGCCGAACCGGCGGAGCTGGTAGCGGTCGGTGTAGGACTTCGACGGCCCCTTGGTGCCCTCGGGGAAGACCAGGGCCAGCTGGCGCTGGTCGTGCAGGAGCCGGTAGGCGTTGTCGGGGTTGGCGGCCACCCCGCCGACCCGGCTCCACATCGTGCCCACCACCGGCACCCGGCGGAAGAAGTAGTCGGCCAGGCCGTAGACCGGGCGGCCCAGCTCCTTCTCGATGCCGTGCATGATCACCGGGGCGTCGGAGGGGACGGCCCCGGCGTGGTTGGCCACCAGCAGCGCCCCGCCCTCGGTCGGGATCTTCTCCAGGCCGTCCCACTCCGCCCGGAACCACTTCGAGTACATCGGCTGGTAGAGCTGGCGGACGAGCGCCCGCATGCGCTCGGAGCGCCCCCACTCGTCGACGTCGGAGAGCCTGGGGTCGTCCAGCGGTTCGGGCGGGGTGGCCGGCAGGCGCAGCGGGACGATCTCGGTGGAGGCCCTGGCCTTGGTCGCCACCTGCTTGCGCTCCGTCACGTCCCAAGCGTACCGGTGCGGGGTCGCCCCGGCTGCCCGTCCCGGCGGACCGGCCGCCGGTCAGTGCGAGGGGGGGTGGGCCAGCGCGCCGTCGCTGCGCTCGGGCCCGACGGGGCCGAGGTCCCCCGGGCCGGCGGGCTCGGGGGCGTCGGCGCCGTGGCCGGCCTCGACGGCCAGCGGGGCCGCCCGGGCCATGCGGGCCAGCTCGCCGACCGAGACGGTGAGCCGGCGGGCCGAGCCGTCGCCGAAGGCCGACCGCAGCCGGGCGGCGTCCCGGGCCACCTGCTCGGGGGGGGAGAGGGGGAAGAGCACCAGGGCGCCGTCGGGCCTCGCCAGGACCGGGGTGGAGCGGGCGACGAGCCGGCGGGCCCGGGCCGCCGCCTCGCCCGGCGCCGAGACGGCCACCGCCTCCACCGTACGGGGGGCGTGCAGGCCGACGCGCCGGCCGGCCAGGTCCGAGACCATCGACGCCGCGTCGCGTAAGGGGCGTATCCGGCTGCCCCGGACGTGGACCCAGTGCACCGGGACCTCGGCGATGGACAACCCCAGCCGGCGCGCCGTGCAGAGCACCTCGACGTCGAAGGCGAACCGGTCGATGGCCACCGCGTGGAAGAGCAGGCGGGCGACGGGGGCCCGGAACCCCTTGAAGCCGCACTGGGTGTCGTCCAGCGAGACGCCGGTGACCGCGTTCACCACCCGGTTGAAGGCCCGCCCCATGAGGTTGCGACCGAGGGTGTCGCCCTCGGCGAGCGACCCCGGCATCGAGCGCGCCCCGATGGCCAGGTCGGCCGAGTCGAGCGCCGCCAGCAGATCGGGGATGTGGGCGGGGTCGATCGCCATGTCGGCGTCCATGAAGGCCACCGCGCCGCCCCGGGCCTCGGCCACCCCGGCCCGGATGGCCGCCCCCTTGCCGGCGTTGCGCGCCAGGCGCAGCACCCGGGCCCGTGGGTACCCGCCCAGCACGTCGCGGGCCCGCTCGGCCGTGTTGTCGGTGCTTCCGTCGTCGACGACGATGACCTCGGTGCGCTGGAGGTCCACCGCGCCCTGCTCGACGGCCGCCCCGAGCCGGGCGAAGCCGACCTCGAGCCGGTCCGCCTCGTTGAAGGCCGGGACGACGATGGTGAGTGCCGGCTCGCCGTGGGCGGCGGGCGTGCTCATGATCCCGGCCCCCCCCTCTCGCACCGCGCTCGTGGTCCCATCCCGAGGTTCACCCTTCCCGGCCGGGCGCCCTGGTGCCGCCGGTCGTCGCCCGCCGTTCCCGGTCAGGGCGGCGATGCGACCACCACCTGCGGGGGGGCGCCGAAGCGCTCCACGGTAACCCAGCGGGCGCCGTCTCCTCGGTCGGGTCGCCGGGCCGGCTCAGGGCCGGCCGGCCCCGATCAGACCGTAGGTGTAGAGCGGGGCGTAGGAGACGTCCTCACCGGTCTCGGGGGCCTGGATGATCGTCTGGGCCCCGTAGGGGCCCGAGCCGACGTACATGACCACGTGGTCGATGGTGGCGTCTGTGTCGAGGTTGTAATAGAAGAGCAGGTCCCCCGGCTCGAGTGTCGAAAGCGCCACGTGGGCGGTCGCCGCGTACTGGCTGGCCGCCGTCCTGGGGATCGACACGCCGGCCTGCGACCACGACCACTGGGTCAGCCCCGAGCAGTCGAACCCCTGCCCGGGCGTCTCCCCGCCCCAGACGTAGGGGATGCCGAGCTGCGACTCGGCCGCGGCCACGGCGGCGTTGCCGGCGGTGTTTGTCGAGCCGCCCGGGCCGACGTGGCTGGTTGTGGCGGTCGGCGGGTCGCTCCCTGCACCCGACCCCGACCCGGACCCGGACCCCGATCCCGACCCCGACCCCGACCCCGACCCGGACCCGGACCCGCCCGAGGAGGACTGGCCGTTGGCCGACGACGCCGCCTGGTTGGCGGACGCCGTGGCCGTGGCCCCGGCCGCCGCCCCCCCGACCGCGCCGGCCACGTTGGCCGCCTGCGCCGCCGCGGCCGCGGCCGCCTGCGCCGCCGCCGCGTTGCGGGCTGCGGCCGCCGCCGCCGCCTCCTGGGCCGCCTTGGCCTCGGCCGCTGCCGCCACCTCCTGGGCCAGGGTGCCCTTGACCTGGGCCAGCGTGGCCTGGGCCGCCGCGGTGGCGTTCTCGTTGGCCTGCTCGAGCGCCTGCGCCTGGGCTGCGGCCGTCTGGGCCTGGTGCTCCTGGGCGCTCTGGCTGCCCTGTACGGCGGCCAGCTTGGCCTGCTGGGTCTTCAAGACGTCGGCGGCGGTGGTGATGTCGCCGATGGAGGTGTCCTCGTACTCGTCCCGGGCGGCGTCGGCGTTGGCGCCGCTGGTGAAGACCGTGGAGATCTGGTCGCTGGTCGTGCCCAGCATGTAGGCGTTGACCACGTCGGCGGCCAGGTGCGAGCGGTCGGTGGCCACCGCCGACCGGGTCTGGCCCAGGCTGGCCTGCGTGCGGGCGAGCTCGCCCTGGATGGTCTGGATCTGCTGCTCGGCCGCGTCGTACTGCTGGCTCAGGGCCGCGGTCTGCTGCTGCTGGTGGGCGATGGTGGCCTCGATGCTGGCCACCTGCGCCTGGGTGGCTGTGATCTGCGCCTGGGTGGGGGCGGCTGTGGCGGCCGGGGGGGATGTGGCAGCGCCGGCGACGGCCGAGGTGCAGGAGAAGGCGACCAGGACGACCATCCCGGCGGCGGCCGCCGCCAGGGTTCGACGGGGGGAGCGGCTCGTGTTCCGACAGTTCACAACAGCCACTCTGGCAACACTAACTCCTCGCACTGGGGCTGCCAAGGGATCTTCCGTGCCTGGAGCAGGGAGTTCGCACCGGCCGGGGCGAGGGGAGCGGCGGTAGGGTGCCTCCGTGGACGGCGTGGTCGAGGTGGCGGGCGGTCGCGTCCGCGGGCGAGAGCGTGAGGGGGTGTGGGCGTACTCGGGCCTCCCCTACGCCCAGGCGCCGGTCGGCCCGCTGCGCTGGCGGCCGCCGCAGCCGCCCGAGCCCTGGTCGGGGGTGCGCGACGCCGTCGAGTTCGGCCCGATCGCCCCCCAGTCCCCGCCGGTGGCCGGGGCGGGCGTCCCCGGGGACCCCGTCGAGCAGTCCGAGGACTGCCTCACCCTCAACGTGTGGACCCCCGCCCCCGATGCGGCGCGCCGCCCGGTGATGGTCTGGATCCACGGGGGCGGGTTCACTTCGGGCACCGGGGCGAGCCTCCTCTACCGCGGGGCCGACCTGGTGCGGCACGGGGACGTGGTCGTGGTGACGTGCAACTACCGGCTGGGGGCGCTCGGCTTCCTGGCCCATCCGGCGCTCGCCGGGACGGACGATCCGGCGGCGCTCGGCAACTGGGGGCTGCTCGACCAGGTGGCCGTCCTGCGCTGGGTGCGCGATCACATCGCCGGCTTCGGCGGCGATCCGCACAACGTGACCGTCTTCGGCGAGTCGGCGGGGAGCATGTCCATCGCGGCCCTGCTCGCCATGGGCGCCGCCCGGGGGCTCTTCCACCGGGCCGTCCTCCAGAGCGGCCCGCCGTACACCCACTCGGTCCCGCGGGCCGCCAAGGCGGCCGGTGACCTGGCCGAGGGGCTCGGGCTCGAGGCGATCACCCGCGAGGCGCTCGAGGCGGTGCCCGCAGCCGACCTGGTCGCGGTGGGCCAGCAGCTGCAGAACCGCCGCCCCGGGCCCGGCGAACTCCCGCTGCCCTTCCTCCCGGTCGTGGACCGCTCCGTCCTCCCCGAGCGCCCCGAGGTCGCCGTGGCGTCTGGGCGGGGGGCCCCGGTGCCGCTGTTGATCGGGACCAACCGCGACGAGCTCACCTTCTTCGCCCTGGGGGACCCGCGCCTGCACAACGTGGACGACGACGGCCTCGCCGCCTGGATGCGCCTGGCCGCCCCCGACCTCCCGGCCAAGGAGGTGGTCGACTGCTACCGCGCCGTGCGCGGCGCCCGGGGCGAGTCGACCACCCCCCGGGAGCTGCTGGTGGCGGCGGGCAGCGACCTCGTCTTCCGTTGGCCCTCGCTGTCTTTGGCCGCGGCCCAGCGCCAGCACCAGCCGGCCACCTTCGTCTACCTGTTCACCTGGGAGACGCCGGCCTTCGGTGGGCTGCTGGGCTCGTGCCACGCCCTGGAGATCCCCTTCGTCTTCGGCTCGGTGCACCGCCCGCTCGTCGCCGCCTTCACCGGCGGCGGGCCCGAGGCCGAGGCCCTCTCGGCCAAGATGCAGGCCTCCTGGTTGGCCTTCGCCCGCACCGGCGACCCGTCGAGCGAAGGGCTCGGCCGGTGGCCGGCCTGGGACCCGGCCGGACGTGCGACCATGGTGCTCGGCGGCGACGCCGGCGTGGTGCACGGTCCCCGGAACGACGAGCTGGCGGTCTGGGAGCGCCTGTCGCCGCTGCCCGGCGTGGCACCGACGGCGAGCTGAACGACCAGGGGACGTAGCCCAACCGGCAGAGGCAGGGCGCTTAAACCGCCTTCAGTGAGGGTTCGACTCCCTCCGTCCCCACCGCTCGATTCTCCAGATCACAAGGTTGAGTTTTACAAAGTCAACCTTGTAGTCTGTGACAGATGAGCGAAACCCCGGAACGGCCCGCCGACCTGTTCGACCGGGAGAGGGAGTGGGCGGAGCTGTCGGCCTTCGTTTCCGACACGGCCCCGGGCCTCCGCATCGGCGTCGTCTATGGCCGGCGGCGCCAAGGGAAGTCCTTTCCGCTCCGGCGTCTCGCGGCTGCGACCGGGGGCTTTTACTACCAGGCGCTGGAGCACGAGCCGGCGCAGGCGCTCGCCGAACTCGGCGACCGGCTCGGTGCCCACCTCGGCGTCGGCCGCCTGGCCCTCGCCGACTGGGATGAGGCGATCTCGAGCCTCGAGCGGCTCGCGCCACGCAGAAGTGGAGCGCTCGGGGCCGCGCCGCTTGGAATCACGCCCCTCGGAGGCGGATCGACCGTCGTTAGCCCAGCCGTGGCGGTCATCGACGAGTTCCCCTACCTCGTGGAGAAGACCCCCGAGCTGCCCTCGCTCCTCCAGCGCGCCGTCGACCGCTCGAAGGAGGAGGGTAGGCCCGCCGTGCGCCTCATCCTCTGCGGTTCGGCGATCTCGGTGATGGCCGACCTGCTCGAAGGCCAGGGGGCGCTCCGGGGCCGGGTGCAGGCCAACCTCCTGATGCGCCCCTTCGGCTACCTCGACTCGGCACGCTTCTGGGGCATCACCAACCCGCGTCTCGCGTTTCGGGTAGATGCCATCGTCGGTGGGACTCCCGGCTATCGCGAGCTCGTGCACTCCGTGCCATCCTCGATAGAGGAGTTCGACGCCTGGGTCGTCGAGGAGGTGCTCTCTCCCGCTTCCGCCCTGTTCCGAGAGGACGAGTGGCTTCTCGGCGAGCAACGAGGCCTGGAGAACCGGGCCCTCTACCTTTCGGTGCTCTCTGCTGTCTCGGGCGGGAGCTGCACGCAGTCCGCGATCTCCAACGAGCTCGGCCGCTCCCAGCAGAGCGTGCAGCACCCGCTCGATGCACTCGTGCGCTCCGGCTTCCTCGACAAGGATGACGACGTTGTCCGCCAGCGTCGCCCCGTGTACCGCATCACCGATCCGATCATCCGCTTCCATCAAGTGGTCCGTCACCCCCGGGTCGCCCTCTTCGAGGACCGGCGTGGCACCGAGGCATGGGCGGACTCTCAGCCGAGCTTCAAGTCGCTCGTGCTCGGCCCCCACTTCGAGAAGCTGGCTCGAGAGTACGTCCGCCGGGTCGGCGAGGCGATGATCGGCACCCCGATCGTCACGGTCGGTACGACGGTCATCAACGACAGGGAAGAGCGCGCCGCTCACCAGCTCGACATCGTCGCGCTCGGCCCAGGCACAGGACCCCGGCACCGGGTCATCGAGGCGATAGGTGAGGCGAAACTCCGTGAGCTCGATGCTGGTGACCTGAGCCGGCTGGAACGCATGAGGACGGTGCTTCACGGGGCTAAAGACGCCCACATTGTCCTCGTCTCGACGTCCGGGTTCACCGGCGGCCTCAAGAAGGAGGCAGCAAACCGGGCGGACGTGCATCTCGTCAGTCTCGAAGACGTCTACTCGGACTGATCCCAACCGCTCCAGAACGGCCGCTCGGTCAGTCGACCTGCCGCACACATCGCAGCTCGCGCCCCAATCGGCCATCGACGTGTCGACAGGGGACCAGAGCCTCGGGGGATCGCGGGAGCGCCGATTCCTGTTGACCGCTTCGGCGGGTCCGACCGAGGCGCGGGTGGCGTGGTGGGCAAGTCCCACCTGCGTGCTCCCTGACCATGTGAGGGCACGCAGCGCTCGCCGACGCCCCAAGGACCCGCCCAGCCTGTGCACTGGCTGGGCGGTCATGGTGCTATGGCAGGCGGATTAGTTTGGGCTATGGAGGTGCACCTCGCCGATTCCCCGAACCGTCTCTCGGAGCTGGTGGCGGACGTGGAGAAGACCCACGCCCGCGTCACGTTCACCAGGCACCGTCATCCGGCAGCCGTGTTGATGGCGCCGGAGGACCTCGCGTCGATGGAGGAGACGCTCGACATCCTCTGGGATCCGAGGGCGCATCCGTGAAGCCGAGGCGGAGGCGGCGCGCGGCGAGTACGTCACTGCTGACGAGATGGCTCGCCTGATGGAGGAGCGGCAGCGCCGCGAGGGCGGCGTTGCGTGAGCAGTGGCTACGAGCTACGCCTTTCCGGCGCCGTTCGCCGTGCCCTCGAGCAGGAGTTGCCCCTCGACGTCGCTCTCGAGGTCTGGGCGTTCTGCACGGGGCCGCTTCGTGATGACCCGCGCCGCGTGGGTAAAGCGCCGGGACGTGAGCTGCCTGGCTACTTTTCGGGGCGCCGCGGTGCCTATCGGGTCGTCTGCCGCGTGGACGAGGACTGCCACGCGGTACACGTCGTTTGTATCGAGCACTGGGCCGACGTCTACTGACGTCGTTGATCCCAGTCGGGCAGACACCTCGGCTGGTCCACCGACGAGGTCGCAGCGTCGAGCTGCTCAGTGGCTCCCACCGGTCGCTCTGCCCCGTCGTTGGACATCCGTCCCGGACCAGGGGCGGGGCCGACGAGCCATCCGCGGTGGACGAGCCAGTCGCACGATCGGGGCCAGAACCGGCGGGTTCATCCGTCGTCCGACGTCAGCCTCTCGATCCGGGAACGAGCGGCCTCCGTGGCGCGAGCTGGGAGCGGCGCACCGATCTCGTGGGCGAAGGCGAGGTAATCGCGGTGCCCGGGCAGCCGCTCGAGCGCCTCGCCCACCAGGCGCCGCGCCGCTGCCAGGTCGCCTCGCCGCCTGGCGAGCTGTGCCTGGAAGTAGGTGAGGTCCGGTCCACCGAGGGCGGGGTGCGCGGCGAGGCGGTCGAGGCGGTCCTCGGCGTCGCCCCGGGAGAGCCGGTCGAGGAGCATGCGGTGCCACTCGGCAAGGTCGTCCGAGCGCTGCTCGCGACTCCGACTCGACAGGCGCCGGCCGGGTCGGGATCTCGTGTCGCTCTCGGCAACGGCGTCGAGCGCGTCGAGGTATCGGTCGGCGAAGGCGACCCACTGATCGGGCACCGTCAGCAGGCGTTCGAGGACGGTGGCGAGCGAGGTCTCTTTCTCCGGTATGCGGCCGAATCCCGTGCGGGTCCATCCGTACTCGGACTCCCAGCGCACGAGCTGGGGCGCAGCCGACCGGGCGAGCTCGGCGAAGCCGAACTGGCCGAGGACCCGTGACCAGAGCATCGCCACCTCGTCCGACACGACGACCCGGGCGGCCTCGATCGGATCCTCGGAGCGGAAGTAGTCATAGCCCCGCATCTCCTGGGCGAGATCGAGGAGGAGCTCCATCGCCGCGGCACCCTCCGCGACTTCGTGGCGGAGGGCGAGCTCGGTGTCTTTCACGAGCCGCTGGAAGGTGAAGCGCCAGCGCGTGCGCTCTCGTGGCGTGACGCGGCGGTCACCGGCGAGGTAGGCGCCAGATCGCGCCAACTCGACGAAGTCGCGCACCTCGCTCAGCGTCCGCTGCGGGTCCACCACCTCGGCCTTCGCCCGTTGCGGGCGGGGCCCGTCGGGGTCGAGCTCGGCCTCGATGCGTTGGCGCACCGTGGCGGCGCCGCGCCAGTACAGGTTCCACAGCACCTTCTTCAGGCGCTCCTCGTCGAGGGTGGCCAATTTGTCGAAGAACTGCCCGCGGTCCATCCGGTTCACCACAGCCCCCGATCATCGCATGAGGAGCGCGAGGCCGGCCTGTTGGGGCCTGCCGATCGGCAGATCGCCGGGATCCGGTGGCCGTCGACAGCCGGCGAGGCTGACCGTTTGCCGGGGGTCCCATAGAGTTGCCTGTCGTGAAGAAGCGCGGTCGGCACGCTCGTGGAGGCAGGGTGACCCCGAAGGGGACCCCTCCGCAGGGAGCTGGCCAAGGCGCCCGTCGGCCGCGGCCGGCCAGGGCAGGCGATCCTCCCCTGATGGCCGAGGTGCGCAGCCGCCTGGCCAGTGGCGAGCCCCTCGACCTGCTGGCGGAAGCGTCGGGCCTCGTCGCCGCCCTGGATCCCCGTTCGCGCAGTCCTTTCGAACGGTCCGCTGCTCGCGACAGGGGCACCCGGACCTTGGACGAGCTGGTTCGGACCTTTGCCGAGGTCGACCGGATCGAGACCTCTGCGTTGCTCGCCGGCATCGCCGAGCTCGCTCCCGACGAGGTGATCCGTGCTCGGGCCCGCCGATACCTCGCCGACCGCCGTCACGTCCTCCCCGAGTGGCTCCGGCGCCTTGGCGAGGCGGAGGCCTACCGTTGCGTCGAGATGATCCACGTGCTCGGCGACGGGGACGACCTGATCGTCGGCGTACACCTGAAGGGTGGCCTTGAGCTGTCGGTCGCGATCTACGTCGACCACAACCTCGGGACTGTCGCCAAAGACGCCTTCGTCGTGCCGGGGCCGATCGAGGAGCTGGTCGCCATGATGCGGCAGCACACCGAGGCCCCCCTCGACACCGAGTGGCGCGAGATCGACCGCGCCGATGCCCGAGCGAGGATCACCGAGGCGCTCGAGCACGGGGCGTTGATCTTCCCGCTCTTCGAAAGCGAGACCTGGCCGGCGTGCCGGCCGGTCGTCGAGTGGGTGGCACGCCTGCTGCCCGAGGGCGGCGCCGGCTACGAGCGTCCCGAGTGGGACGACGCCGCGAAGGCGGCACTGACCGAGTCCTTCTTCGCCTCGGAATTCGGCGTCCGGCTCGACGAAGGCGAATACCGCGACCTCTTCGAGGCGATCCTGTGGTTCGCCACCGACTATGGCCCAGGCGATCCGCTGCGCTGGAGCCCGACGGCGGTGGAGATCCTCCTGTCGGACTGGATTCCTCGCAAGATCGTCGCCCCGGCGAACTTCTTGTCCAGGGCGCCCGAGCTCCTGCGGGCGCTCATCGGCTACGCGCACACCGAGCGCGGGATCCGTCCGGGGCTCACCGAGGAAACCCTGGACGCGGTCGACCAGTGGGAACCCGAATACCAGCGGACCATACGCTCGCCCCGCCCGCAAGGTCCTGCCGCCTTGCTGGCCGCGATGGGGGTGCTCGACTCGGACGGGCCGTGGGGGCTTTCGTACGACGACGAGTTTGGCGCGGCCTACGACGTCGCCGGGAAGATGTTGGAATCTCTCAAGCGGGCGGTGGGGAGCGAAGAGGCGCTGACCGGTCTCACGGATGAAGCGCTACCAGACGAGGCCTTCGCGTGGGACGGCGTCCCCAAGGACATCCGAGCGAAGGTGCGCGAGGTACTCGAGCGCTGCGACCAATGCTGTGACGAACTGCTGGACGTCGAGTTCCGGACCGCGTGCCGCCGCTACCTGTGCAGGGTGGCGACGGGCAACCCGGAGGTCTTCCGACGCCGAGGGCGGTCGGACACCGCTGCGGCAGCGATCTGCTGGACGGTCGGTAAGGCGAACGATCTGTTCGTGCCGTCCGGAGGCGGGATGCTCGTGAAAGACCTGCTGGCCCACTTCGGGCTCAGCCAGGGGAGCGTCTCCCAGCGTGCCGCCACGCTGATGAAGGCCGCCGGCATTAAGCCCGACCGGGGCTACTACCCGGCGTGGGACGTCGCTCTCGGGAGTCCGGATCTGCTGGTGGCCTCCCGTCGGCACCGGATCATCGAACGGCGCGACCGCTACCTCGAGCCCAGGTAGCTCGTCCAGGCTCGCTGGGGAGCAGAGCCCCGGTCCCGTGCTTGCTGGTCGACAAGACCGGCGGGCGAGCAGCGCTGAAGACCGATCGATGCCATGCCAAGCTTCGTTCCATATCGGGCTCTTCTCGATCAGACGTGGGGCGGTGCCAACTCGGTGACCCGCCCATAGGCATCCACCAGTAGGGCCCCGTGGCCCCCGATTCTTGCGGTTACTGAAGCCCAAGAATCGAGAGGACACGGGACATGACCGACCGTAGTGGCGGAGCGAGCTGGTTGCTGGGGATGGAGGGCTTCGTCGTCCTCTCGATGACCGAGGAGAAGGGCGAGGTCTTTCTCTTGGTCGAGACGACGAACGACCTGGTCGGGTGCCCGAACTGCGGGGTGCAAGCGGTCGGGCACGGGCGTTCGCAGGTCTCGGTCAGAGACGTCCCGATCGCTGGAAGAGCGGTCCGCCTGGTGTGGAGGAAGCGCCGCTGGATCTTCGCCGACCAAGACTGCCCGGCGAAGTCGTTCACCGAGCGAAGCGCCGAGGTCGAGGACTCGCTCACCCGCCGGGCGGCCAGGGAGATCTGCCGAGCGGTCGGCGAGGACGGGTCCTCGGTCGCCCAGCTGGCCCGTCAGTTCGGGGTGGGGTGGGAGACCCCCATGGCCTGCGTGCGCCGGCACGGCCGGCCCCTGGTGGACGACCCGGCGCGCACCGCCGACGTGGTCTCCCTCGGCATCGACGAGCACAAGGTGCTCAGCGCCAACGCCGAGCACCACACCGTCTGCGCCACCTGCTTTGTCGACATGTCGGTGGCGTCCTGCTCGATGCGGTGCGGAGCAGGAGCGCCGACGGCGTCGCCTACTTGCTCTTCGGGGCCGGCGGGGTCTGGCGCCAAGGGATCGACGCCGTGGCCATCGACCCGCACCGCGGCTACCACAAGGGCATCGTCGGTGCCCTCGGCCACGCCATCGCCACGGTGGACTGTTTTCACGGCGTCAAGGTCGCCAACGCGATGGTCGACCACGTCCGCCGCCGCGTCCAGCAAGAGAGCCTCCATCATCGAGGCCACAAAGACGACCCCCTCTATCGCACGAGGCGCCGCATGACGAGGGGCTTCGAGCGTCTGAGCCCCCGCCAGACGACCAAGCTCTTCGCCGCCCTCGCACAAGGCGACCCCGACGGGGAGACGGGGTCCGCCATCTTCGGCAGGGAGCTCCTGCGAGCGATGTACGCGGCCCAGACCCTCCGTGAGGCCCATTGGCGACTCGTGCGCTTCTACGACCACGCCGCCGACGCTGACGTGCCCGAGCTGACCCGGTTGGCCAAGACGGTGTCGGCGTGGGAGACCGAGATCCTCAACTACCACGTGACTGGCATCTCGAACGGGCCTGTCGAGGTCCAGAATCTTGTGACTGAATAGGCCGCCGCGTCGCCACGGGATGCGCACCTTCGAGAAGTACCGGCTCCGGCTGTCGCTGCACCCAGGCGTTCAATGGGCCCCCTCGTCCAACTGCACGAATCAGGGGACGCTCCCCACGGCTGGCCGCGTGGAGCCGGTTTGAGTAACGTCCCAGGGCCTCCACTGGTGCTCGTCGCGACGCCGCGTGCACCAGGTTGGCGATTGTTCGAACCAGTGGGCTCCCGTCTGCCGACGCGGCGACGATCTGTCCGGGGAACCTACGGCGCCAGCCAGCGGTCCGGGCCGCGGTCGGGCGCACCGCGTTCCCGGGGCACCGCTGGCGGTTCGTCTGTGGCACGCTGGGGCGGTTCGTCAGGGGGGGTCAGCGTTGAGATCGGGTTCGTGGTCGTTGCGGGCGGCCGCTGCTGCCCTGGCGGTGGCGGTGGGCGCGGGAGCGGCAGTCGACGTCGTCCCCACCGATTCGGGGGCGTCGGGCTCGGGCGCCCGGGTCGGCACCGGCATCCCGGCCAGCGCCATGACCACACACACCGGGATCACGCCGACGACCGTCACCGTCGGCAACATCTCCACGCAGTTCGAGACACTGTTCACCGGGGCGGCGGTGGGGACCGAGGCCTACGCCGACTACGTCGACGCCAGGGGCGGCGTGAACGGTCGGAAAATCGTGGTGACATCGCAGAACACAGGCTTCAGCGGGACAACCAACGCCAAGCTCACCCAGGAGTCGGTCGCCAAGGACTTCGCCCTGGTCGGAGGGTTCTCGATCACCGCCACATCGGCGAGCCAGATCCTGGCCAGTGATCCGGGCATGCCCGACGTGTCGGTGACAATCACCCCGGCCACCAACAAGCTGCCCAACCTGGTCAACCCGGTGCCCGTGGACGGCGGGTGGGAGGAAGGCGGGCTGCTCTACTTCAAGGGACTCGACCCCGCGGGCGCGCTGAAGGCGGGCGCCATGCTGGCCGACGAGGACGTGGCGCTCGAGGCGTGGCGCGGGGAGGAGGCGACGATGGAGCACCTCGGCTACAAGGTCGCCTACCAGAACACCTACGCCGTGAGCTCGAAGTACAACACATTCGTGGCCGACGTCATCGCCATGAAGTCCAAGGGCGTGAAGATGCTGTTCATCGAGCAGAACCCGCCCCTCTACGCCGCGCCCCTCATCAGGGCCATGAACTCCCAGGACTTCCATCCCTTCGTGGTCCTCGGGTCCTCGACCTACGGCGAGTCGCTGATCCCGACAGCGGGCGGGGCGAAGGACGTCGACGGCATGTACTTCGAGCTGCAGACGGCGCTCTTCCTGGGCCAGGACGCCAAGGTCGTCCCGGCGGTGACAACGTTCCTGCACTGGGTGCAGGTGGCGAAGCGGGGGTGGAAGCCCGACCTGTTCACCCTCTACGGCTGGCTCTCGGCGGAGCTCTTCGCCGAGGGCCTGAAGAAGGCGGGGCGCGACCCCAGCCGCGGCTCGCTGCTCCAGGCGCTCGGGACCATCACCGAGTTCACAGGGACACACCTCGAGGTCCCGGTGGACCCGGCGGCCAAGTCGCTGTCCAACTGCTACCTCGTCGGCCGGATCGAGAACGGGAACTGGACCCGGGTGTCCGACCCCCCGACGACCGGCAAGACGCACGGCTACCGCTGCACCGACCAGTACTACGTGCCGCCGGGCGCCGGCCAATAGGCCGGGGGGCGTCGGGCGCCCCCTTGGCTCAACCCGGTCGCCCGATGGTGGCGGCGACGGCCTCGGGGTGGTCGCACCCGACGATCAGCTGGTCGAACGCAGCGCCCGCCAACCGCACCAGCAGGCCCCGGGGGGTGTCGTGGTGGACCACGGCGAAGGTCCTGGCATCGCGCGAGGTGAAGGTGCCGATGGCGACGTAGCCGGGCACGCCGGTGCCGACGCGGATCCCGTGGACGGACTTGATCACGTCGTCGAGCACCTCGACCGAGGTCACCGACGCCAGCGGCACCCTGACCTCCCCGTGGACGGCCTCGAGCTTCTCCACCTTCTTCAGGTGGACCACCAGTTCGTCGCCCTCCACCTTCAGCTCCGCCACGTCGACCTCCCGGCGCTCGGGGCGATCCCCCGTCGCCGGCCACCCTATGCCCGACCGCCCGCCCCGGTGGCCCGGTCCTGCCCCCCCGGGGGGGCAGGACCGTCATCGCCGGTGCGGCCAGCTGGTAGGCCGGTGGTGGCCGTCCCGGGGACGGGGCGGCTTGTGTGGAATGGGACGCCGGACGGCCCGGCGCCGGCAAGGAGGAGAGCGTGCTCACCAAGGGACTGAACCACGTGGCCACCTTGACCAAGGACCCCGGGCGGCTGGTCGACTTCTACCGCCAGGTGTTCGAGGCGGAGGTGGTTCGGGACGGCTCGGAGTTCCCCGGGGGGAAGGGCCCCAGGCTCACCATCATCAAGGTCGGCGACTTCGCCGAGCTGAACGTCTTCCACATCGAGGGCAACACCGAGGCCGACCGCCAGACCCCTATGTTCGGCCGCGGCCGCATCGACCATTTCGCCCTCCAGGCGGCGTCGCTCGACTCCTTCGAGGAGATCAGGAGGCGGCTCATGGCCGCTGGCGCGGCCGACGACTTCGTCACCGACTTCGGCCCGATGCTCAGCGTCTTCTTCCGGGACCCCGACGGCCTCGAGGGGGAGGTCTGCGTGGAGAACCCCGACGCCGTTGCGGGGGTGTCGAACCCGCCGGGGACGAGGGCGGCCCGGTACACCTAGGGACGGCGCGGCGGCTCCGCCGGGCCGACCGGGGTTGTGCTCCGCCGGCCGACGACGCGGCGCGCCCGGCGTCGCTTCCACCCGCCCGCCGCCGGGCGGAGGGCGCCGAGCCGGGTCACCCCGCTCGAAAAGGGAATTCGCCCCTTGACGCTGGATCTGCGCGGCCCACAATCGAAGGAGGTGTCGACGGCGAGGGAGGTGATGGCGATGGCGGAGGACGCGTACGAATCGCTGATCCGGCGGGCCTACCAGGACTTCGAGCTGGGGGACCTCGACCTGCTCAGGGTGGTGATGGCCGAGGACGTGGTGTGGCACGAGCCGGGCCGCAGCCCCCTGGCCGGCGACCACCAGGGCCTCGAGGCGGTGCTGGCCTTCCTGGGCCAGTTGAAGGAGCGGAGCGGCGGCACCTTCCGGATCGAGGTGCTCGACGTGCTGAGCGAGCCCGAGCGCGCCGTGGTCCTCCAGCGCGAGACGGCGGCACGGGACGGACAGGAGCTCGACGTGATCGCCGCCGTGGACTTCGAGGTCCACCACTCCAAGATCACCGAGGTCACCGTCTACCAGGCCGACACCTACCAGTTCGACGAGTTCTGGTCGTAGAGAGCCCGCCGGTCAGGCCGGCGGGGGCTCGAAGGCGCGCCGGGCGGTCTCGCGTGCCCAGGGATAGTCGGGCTTGCCGCTCGGCGACCGCACGATCTCGTCGGTGACGAGGATCTCCCGGGGCACCTTGTACCCGCTCAGCTGCTCGCGCCCGAACCGCCGGACCGCCTCGGAGTCGATCGTGCGCTGCGCCCTCGGCTGGACGAGGGCGACCACCCGCTCGCCGAACCGCTCGTCGGGCACCCCGACCACCACGACGTCGGCGACGTCGGGGTGGCCCTTCAAGACGGTCTCCACCTCCTCGGGGAAGACCTTCTCGCCCCCGGTGTTGATGCACTGCGAGTCGCGCCCGAGGACCACGATCGAGCCGTCCTCGTCCACCGTGGCCAGGTCCCCCGGGAGCGCCCAGCGCCGCCCGTGGTGCTCGACGAAGGTCGCCTCCGACTTGGCCGGGTCGCCCAGGTAGCCGATGGGGACGTGCCCGCCGCGGGCCAGGTGGCCCACCACGCCGGATCCCGGTGCCACCGGCTCGAGGTCGTCGTCGAGCACGCAGGTGCACCCGTCCGCCCGCAGGCGCGGCGCGCCGAAGGGGTCGCCGGGGGGCGCCTGGCCGCCGATCTGGCCCGTCTCCGAGGAGCCGAAGAGGTCCGCCACGATCCGACCGGGCAGGAGCTCGGCCAGCTGCGCCTTGGTCGACGGGGAGAGCACCGCCCCGCCGGACCCCACGGCCACCAAGGAGGAGAGGTCGTAGCGGCCCGGGTCGGCGGCCAGGAGGTCGAGCAGCGGGCGGGCCATGGCGTCGCCGACCACCACCACGGCGTTGACCGACTCCTCCTCGACCAGCCGCCACACCTCGGCCGGGTCGAAGACGCCGCCGGGGGTGGTGACGATCTTGCCCCCGCCGAAGAAGATGGAGAAGGCCAGCCAGTGGCCGGCGGCGTGCATGAACGGCGGGACGGCCAACGAGGTCAGCCCGGGGTGGAGCACCCGGCCGGGCAGCTCGTCGGGGGAGGTGATGAAGTCCCCGAGCGACAGCGGGTCGCCGCCGCCCATGGCGGCGAAGAAGATGTCCTCGTGGCGCCAGAGCACCCCCTTGGGCATCCCGGTGGTCCCGCCGGTGTAGACGCAGTAGAGGTCGTCGGCCCGCCTCGGCGCGAACCCCCGGGTCGGGGAAGCCGAACCGATCGCCGCCTCGTAGTCGAGGGCGTCGGCGGGCGGCCCCGAGCCGTCTGCCACCTCGAGCACCAGCCGGTGCTCGGCCATCGACCCCAGGGCCCCGGCGACCGCCGGGCCGAACCGGCGGTGGTAGACGAGGCCGACCAGCCCCGCGTCCTGGTAGAGATAGCGAAGCTCGGCGGCCACGTAGCGGTAGTTGATGTTGACCGGCACGGCCCTGATCTTGAAGCAGGCCAGCATCGACTCGATGTACTCGGTGCCGTTGGTCAGCTGCACCCCGACCCGGTCCCCGGGCCCGACGCCCGCCGCCGCCAGGCAGTGGGCCAGGCGGTTCGCCCGCTGGTCGAGGTCGTCGAAGGTGAGCCGCCGGGCCCCCGACACCATGGCGGTCTGGGCGCCGGCGCAGTCGACCACGCACTCGAAGAGGTCGGCCAGATTGAACTCCACCGCGCTCCGCTCCTCCACTCGGGCCGTTCGGCAATAGGGCCTTTCGGCACTCCCGGCCCGGCAACCGGCGAACGTAGTATCGCAGGTGGTGGGCACGCCCGATCACGGGCGCGTCGCTTGGAGGGCGGGAGGGGCGGGTGGGAGAGAGTGACCACGAGGTGACCTCCGACCAGGGGGGGGCCGCCGGCGACGAGGGTGCGCCGTCGAGGGGCGTGCTCGACCGCCTGGGCGCAGCCCCCAGGGCCGCGGCCGAATTCGTCGGCCGGCGGGCGTTGGCCCGGGCCACCAGGGCGGTGCCCCGCACGCTGCACTTCGTCGGCTCGGCGCTGTGGAACGGCGAGGTGGCCGAGTCGCTGCCCGCCCCGCGCCTCTCGGTCGGCCTCGCCGCCCAGGTGGCGATGGACGAGGTGCTGCTGGCCATGGCCATGACGCCCAGCCGGTTCCCCCGCCACGAGGACTACGTGCGGGTGGCCCGGGAGATGGCCGATGCCGAGGCCCTCTACTCCGAGCTCGGCTGGCTGGACGACCCCGCCTCCTACCACCGCACGCCGCCCCCCCTCGACGCCGACGACGTCACCTCCAGCCACGGCTGGGCCTTGGGCCTGGGCTACCGGCGCCTCAGCTGGGAGAGCGGCTACGCCCCCCACCCCGCCGACCCCGGCGGGGAGCGGTGGATGGCCTTCGAGCCGAACCGGACCGCCTCGGCGGTGGTGGTGAGCCACGACGACGGGCCGAGGCCGTGGGTCGTTGCCGTGCACGGCTTCTGCATGGGCTTCCCGTTCATGGACTTCCAGGGGCTGGGCACGGCACGGCTCCACCGCGACCTCGGGTTCAACGTGGCCATGCCCACGCTGCCGCTGCACGGCCCGCGCCGCGTCACCCTGGTGAGCGGCGAGCCGTTCCTCTCCTTCGAGCTCATGAACGCCGTGCACGGGCTGACCCAGGCCGCCTGGGACGTGCGGCGGCTCGTCGACTGGATCCGCGAGCAGGGCGCCTCCTCGATCACCCTCTACGGCGTCTCGCTCGGCGCCTACGCCGTGTCGCTCCTGGCCGGGCTCGACGACCGGTTCGACGGGGTGGTGGCCGGCGTCCCGGTCTCGGACTTCCCCGGGCTGTTCCACCGCCACAGCCCGCAGCACGTGCGGGCCCGGGCCATCGAGCACGAGGTCATGGGGACCGCCGCCGACCGGGTCTTCCGCGTCGTGTCACCGCTCAGCTTCGGGGCGAAGGTGCCGCACCAGCACCGCTACATCTTCGCCGGCTACGGCGACCGGCTGGCCCTTCCCGACCAGGCGCAGGCGCTGTGGCAGCACTGGGAACAGCCGAGCATCTCGTGGTACTCGGGGAACCACGTCGGCTACCTGTGGTCGAAGAAGGTCTCCAGGTTCGTCGCGGCCTCGCTCACCGAGGTCGCCGCGTCGGGTGCACCGGTGACCAGTAGGAGCTGACCGTGGAGACGATGACGGGGCTGGACGCCAAGTTCTTGTACTCGGAGACCCCGACCGCCCACATGCACACGGTGAAGGTCGCGGTGTCCAACCCCGGGGCGTTCGACGGCGGCTTCACCTTCGACCAGTTCGTGGCGGTCCTCGACCGGCTCCTCGACCGGCTCCCGCCCTTCCGTCGACGCGTGGTGCCGGTGCCCCTGGGGCTGGGGCACCCGGTGTGGGTGGAGGACCCCGACTTCGACCTGTGCCACCACGTGAGCCGTCGGGTGCTGGCCGGGCCCGGCGGCGAGCGCGAGCTGGCCGCGGCGGTGGCCGAATTCGCCGGCGTACCGCTCGTGCGCGACCGGCCGCTGTGGGAGCTGCAGGTCCTCGAGGGGCTGGCCGAGGGGCGGATGGCGGTGGTGGCCAAGCTCCACCACGCGGTGGCCGACGGCTCGGCCGCCGTGGCCCTCCTCCAGAGCGTGGTGCGGGGCATCAACGAGGGCCCGGTCCGCGACGCCGGCGGTGGCCGATGGGAGCCCGAGGCCATCCCGAGCCGGCGCCAGCTGCTGACGACGGCGGCGCGCGACCACGTGGTGCGGTGGAAGGGGATGCCCCGCCTGGTGCGCCGGTCGGTGAAGGGGGCGCGCGACTCGGAGGTCCGGCGCCGGAGCTTCGCCGTCAAGCCGCCGCTGCCGCTGCACCGGGTGCCCAAGACCTCCCTCAACGTCTCGATCACACCGAAGCGGACCTTCGCCATGACCCGGCTGGCGCTCGGGGACCTGAAGGCCATCCGGCGCACCACCGGCACCACGCTGAACGACGTCTACCTGGCCGTGTGCGCCGGGGCCCTGCGACGGTACCTGGCCGAGCGCGGCGAACTGCCTGAGCGCCCGCTGGTGGCCAGCGTCCCCGTCTCGACCGACCCCAACGTCGCCCGTATGCAGGGCAACCGGGTGGACAACCTCTTCGTGAGCATCGCCACCGACATCGCCGACCCCGCCGAGCGCCTCGCGCACATCTCCACCGTGACCAAGGCGGCCAAGGAGGTGCGGGGGCTGCTCGGCCACGACCTCCTCGAGCAGCGCGCCGACGTGGTCCCGCCCCAGCTCTACGGGCCCCTGGTGCGGCTGTGGTCGCGTTCGCGGGCCGCCAACCTCGTCCCGCCGCCGCTCAACGCGGTGCTCTCCAACGTGGCCGGGCCCCGGGAGCGGATCTGCTTCGGCCCGATCGAGCTGGACGCCCTCTACTCGGTGGGGCCCATCCTCGAGGGCATCGGCCTCAACATGACGGCCTGGAGCTACGAGGACGCGCTCGGCGTCTCGGTGCTCGGCTGCCCGGCCAGCCTGCCCGACCCCTGGGCCCTCGCCGCCAACCTGCACCTCGCCCTCGACGAGCTGCGCGACGCCGTGGTGCCCGGGGCGTCGGTCGATCGGTGAGCGCCCAGGGTCGGGCCCCCGGCCCGCCGGTCACCCGATGACCGGGTACCGCCGTTCGCCGGCCAGGCGGTCGAGCGTGGCCTGCATCGCCGCGGTCAGCTCGTCGTAGCAGCGCCGGACGACGACGTCGTCGTCGGCCGCCTCGGGGCCGAGGTCCGAGGCCCAGTCGATCGGCTCGCCGAGCTCGACGGTGATCTTGGACGGGAAGGGCAGGGTGGGGATGCCCCCGGGGACCACGCCGAACGGCGGCCCGAAGACGAGCGGCAGCACCTTGATGCGGAAGAGCCGGTCGATCCCGAGCCGGCGGGCCAGGCGCTCCCCGCGGGCGAGCACGACCACCGTCTCGTGGGCCCCGATCGAGACCGCCGGGACGACCGGCACCTGGGTCCGCAGGGCGAGGCGCACGAAGCCGAGCCGGCCGCCGAAGTCGATCCGGTTCCGCTCCCGCCAGGGCCGGAAGACGTCGTAGTCGCCGCCGGGGAAGTCAATCAGGACGCCCCCGTCGCGCAGGATCCCCTCGGCGGCGTCCCGCCCGGCCTCGACCGCCCCCGCCCGCCCGAGGGTCGACCCGATCCCCGGCATCCCCATGACGAAGGAGTGGAAGAGGGAGTAGACCGGCTCGTCCTCGCCCCGCTCCCGCCACCACGCGGTCAAGAGCACCGGCAGGTCGGGAGGGGTCTGCCCTCCCGAGTGGTTGCCCACCACCAGGAAGGGCCCGCCCGCCGGCAGCCGCTCGAAGCCGCGCACCTCGGGCCGGAAGTAGGAGGCGTAGAGCTCGAGCAGCGGCCGCACGGCGCGCAGGAAGTCCGGGTCCCGGCTCGTCCCCAACCAGCGCTCCTCGGCCTCTGCGCCCTCCACCTCCCCACTATGCACCCGAACCCACGGTCCCCGGGAGCGTCGGAGCACCGGCGCCGCCCGTCCCGGGCGCCGAGGGTCGGTGCACGGACTCCTGGCGCGACCCGGAGAACCAACGGGCGCGCGACGCCCGGTCCGCCGTGACGCCCGATCCCCGGTCTCCGATGACCTCGGCGGCGGGACCGGTCACGTCGCCGAGGCGGGGACCGGCGGTCCCGGGCTCGGTTCGCTCAGGGTACGGACACACCCGCCGGCAACGTCTCCACCGTCGCCCCGGAGGGAGGTGTGAAGGCCGAGCTCGGCACTGTGGTGGAGAAGCTCGTCATCTCCACGTGCCCTGTGGCGGTGCCGACGTAGTCGAGGAGCCCCGAGTCGGTGACGCAGTCCTCGCCGGTCTTCCCCTGGCCGCTGTAGGTGATGCAGCGCGAGGGCTGGCCGGCGTAGGTGGCTGTGGAGAACGACAGGCTGTAGCCGGCCGCCTTGGCCGCGATCTCCGCCTCGGCGCCCTTCAGGAAGGTCGTGGCCGATGTGGCGCTGAAGAGGTTCAGGATCGAGGCGAAGGGGTTCTGGCCCCCCGACTCCTCGACGCAGGTCGTGGCGCCGCTGGCACCCGAGCAGAAGAGGAGCGCCGTGCCGGTCTCGATGACCGATCCCGAGCCGGTGGTGAGCGCGGACTTGGGCGGTGCCTGCGCGAAGGTGAATGTCTCGGCGTGGCCGATGGTGACGGCGTAGGTGGCCTTGAAGGTCTTGCCCTTGCCGGTGGTGACCTTGGTGGACAGCGCCTTCAGGTCCTTCTCGATCTGGGCGCTGGTCAGCTTCGGCGTCTTGGCCTTGTGCTTGGACTTGGCGTGGGCCCCGGCGGTCGAGGGCCCGGCCAGGCCGACGGCCGCGGCCAGGAGAACGGCCGTCGCCAGGGCGGCGACTCGGTTGATGTAGCCAGCTCGCACCGTCATCGGGCACCTCCCACCGTCGGCGCCCGGCACTCGGACGTCTCAAGCCGAGTGTAAGCCCGCACCACCGCGGCGGCCGAATCCGGACTCGTGGGCGAGGCGCGGTCGCGCCGCCGCACCAGGGTGGTGCGGGCCGCCGTCGAGGCTCGCCGGGCGTAGGATCGCCGCCGATGGCCGAGCCCACGTCGACCACCAGTCGCTGGTCGATCGGGTCGGCCGGGTCGATCCTCTCCATCGGGTCGGCCGGATCGATCCTCTCCATCGGCTCGGCCGGATCGATCCTCTCCATCGGCTCGGCCGGATCGTTCGGCTCGCTGTTGTCGGCCGGCTCCGCCCTGAGCGTGCTCTCGGTGCTCTCGTGGCGATCGAGCCGTGCGGCACGCTCGGCCCGGGGGGTGCGAGGGCGCCGCTGACCGGGCGCGAGACTGCGGCATGCCCGATCGCCTTGTGCCGCGCAAACCCGACGTCACCTTCGACCGGTTCGACGACATCGACATGAGGGTGGCCCGGGTCCTCTCGGCCCCGATGACCGAGGGGACGCGTGCGCCGAGCCGGTTCCTGACCCTCGACGCCGGGCCCCTGGGCCAGGTGGTGAGCGTCGGCCAGTACGCGCTGGTGGACGAGTCGGACCTGGTCGGCAGGAACGTGATCGCCTGCGTCAACCTGGGCCGACGCAACATCGGCAAGTACGTCTCCGAGGCGCTGGTCCTCGGGGTGCCCAACCCGACGAGCCCCGACGGCCAGGCTCAGGCGCTCCCGCTGTTCGTCGACGACGCGGCGCGCCCGGGCGACCGCGTCTTCTGATTCCCTGTCGGAGCGGGTGCCGGCGGGCCCACGGGCCCGGCCGGTGCCGGCCGCACAGTCGGCGAGGGCGGCGGCTCCTTCAGTCGGGCGCGGCCGACCGGTGCGGGCGTCCCGTGCCGGTGCGTCCTGTTCCGGTGTGGCCTGTTCCGGTGTGGCCCGTGCCGGTGTGGCCCGTGCCGTCGCCCGCCCAGCGCGCCGGGCTCTCGGCGAAGCGGTCCCGGCAGCGGTCGGAGCAGAAGTACCACGTCCGCCCCCGGTAGGCCGCCGCCGCCGGGGCCGCCGCCGCCACCACCTGCATGCCGCAGACGGGGTCGATGGCGAGCCCGCCGCCGCCGCCGAGGCGCGCCCGGTTCTTGTGCAGCGCGTAGACGCCGGCGAGTACCACCAAGAAGGCGACGTCCAGCCAGCTGGTGTAGTCCCAGCGGAAGGCGGGCGCCGGCGCACGGGGCGACCTGGTGGCCGGCTCGAGGCCGGTCGCCCCGAAGAGGGCCTGGGTGGCCAGGCCGCCCCCCACCATCACCGGGTAGAGGGCGCCGACCATGCGCAGCATGAGGCGGGTGCCGTAGTAGCGGCGGTAGACGAAGAGGAGCGGGAGGGTGATGAGGTCGGCGAAGACGAACGAGATCACGCCCCCGAAGGAGATGCCGCCCTGCCACAGCGCGGCGGCGAGCGGGATGTTCCCCACCGAGCAGACGAAGCTGGCCACGGCCACCAGCGGCCCCACCGCAGCGTTCTCGAGGGTGGTCCAGCCGCCGTGGCCGTGGACGAAGGCGTCGGCCCACACATGCGTCGGGACCAGGGCGGCCAGGAAGCCCGCCACCCCGAACCCGACGACGAGCTCCCGGCGCAGCATGGTGAGGTCGCCCACCGTGTAGCCGGCGGCGTCGGCCCAGCTGCCCCGGTCGCGCAGCCGCTGTGCCCAAGGGCGGCGGCGCCGGTCCTCCCGATCGTCCCCCTCACCGCTGCCCGTGGCCGCCCCCCCGAGGCGCGCCCTGGCGTCCGTCACGGTCCGGCCCCGGAGGAGGAGCCCGCCGAGGGCGCCGAGCAGCACGATCATCACGGCCCCGCCGACGAGCTCGCCGACCGCGAACTGCCAGCCGATCAGGACCACCAGCACCACGCCCAGCTCCACCACGAGGTTGGTCGAGGCCACCATGAAGACCGTGGCCGAGACCATGTCGGCGCCCCGGGCGAACAGCGACTTGGCCATGGCCGCCGCCGCGTACGAGCACGAGGACGAGGCCATGCCGTAGCCGGCGGCCCGGGCCACGGCGGCCGGGCGGTGGTCGCCCAGGGCCCGCTCGACCGAGCGCCGGCTGACGAAGGCCTGGACGAACCCGGAGAGGATGAAGCCCAGGGCGAGCGCCCACAGGGTCTCCCAGAACATGAAGCACCCCTGGCGCAGCCCGCGCCCGATGTCGTCCAGCCAGACGACCCCGAGCGCCAAGGTCACGAGCGGACGAGCCGGGCGATGGCCGTCGACGCCTCGTCGAGCTTGGCCGCCGCCTCGTCGCCGCCCGACTGCACGGCGTCGGCCACGCAGTGGGCGAGGTGGTCGCTCAACAGCTCGAGGGCCACCGACTGCAGGGCCCGGGTCGCCGCCGAGACCTGCTCGAGCACGGCGATGCAGTAGCGGTCCTCGTCGACCATCCGCTGCAGGCCGCGGACCTGCCCCTCGATCCGGCGGAGCCGCCGCTGCACGGCGTCCTTGCGTTCGCTGTACCCCGGGTGCATGGCGTGCCTCCCTCGTCGGCCGTTATACCCCGCCAGGGTATCAAGAGGCATGGGGCGGCCGCGGTCGAGCCCGCCGGCGCGGGCGGCGGACTCACAGGGGGCGACCAGACGGCGCTCAACCCGCTGTCAGGGCGGTCCCCCAGAGTGCCGCCATGAGCACCGTCACCGACCCCACGGAGATCACCGTTGCCCCCCCGGTGGCCCGCCCCGGGCCCGCCCCGGCGTCGCCGCCGGCCGCCGGCCGCCCCTCGCGCTGGCGGGGCCTGGTGCGGGGCCGGCCGTCGGACCCGGCCTGGGTCCGCCCGGCGCTCCTCTCGCTCCTCACCCTCACCGCCGCCCTCTACCTCTTCGGGCTCGGGGGATCGGGGTGGGCCAACGCCTTCTACGCCGCGGCGGTCCAGGCGGGGACGAGGAGCTGGAAGGCGTTCTTCTTCGGGTCGTTCGACTCGTCGAGCTTCATCACCGTCGACAAGCCGCCGGCCTCGCTGTGGGTCATGGAGCTCTCCGCCCGCCTCTTCGGCCTCAACTCGTGGAGCCTGCTCGTCCCCCAGGCCATGGAAGGCGTGGCCTCGGTGGGCGTCGTCTACCTGGCCGTGCGCCGGTGGTTCTCGGCGGGGGCCGCCCTCTTGGCCGGGGCGGTCCTGGCCCTCACCCCGGTGGCGGCGCTGATGTTCCGGTTCGACAACCCCGACGCGCTGCTGGTGCTGCTGCTCACCGCCGCCGCCTACGCCACCGTGCGGGCGGTCGGGGGCGGGCGCACCCGGTGGCTGGTGCTGGCCGGGACGCTGCTCGGACTGGGCTTCTTGACCAAGATGCTCCAGGCGTTCGTCGTGGTGCCGGTGTTCGCCGCCGTGTACCTCCTGGCCGGGCCGCCGAAGCTGGGGCGCCGGCTGTGGCAGCTTGTGGCCGGCGGCGCCGCCATGGCGGTGGCCGGCGGGTGGTGGGTGGCCGTCGTCGAGCTCGTCCCGGCCCGGGACCGGCCGTACATCGGGGGTTCCCAGGACAACAGCCTCTTCAACCTCGTCTTCGGCTACAACGGCTTGGGCCGCCTGACCGGCAACGAGACCGGCAGCGTGGTCGGCGGGGCGTCCACCGGGTCGCCGTGGGGCCCCACCGGATGGGACCGCCTGTTCGGTTCCCAGATGGGCGGGCAGATCTCGTGGCTCATCCCCGCCGCCCTGGTGGTGCTGGCGGCCGGGGCGTGGCTGACCCGGCGGGCGGCGCGCACGGACCGGCTCCGGGCGGCGATGGTGCTCTGGGGCGGGTGGCTGCTCCTCACCGGCGCCCTCTTCAGCTTCGGCAAGGGGATCATCCACCCCTACTACACGGTGGCCCTGGCACCGGCGGTGGCGGCGTTGATCGGCATCGGGTCGGCCGTGCTCTGGCGGCGGCGCGCCGAGCCGTTCTGCCGGGCGGCCCTGGCCGTCGCCTTGGCGGCGACGTCGGTGTGGTCGTGGGTGCTGCTCGACCGGTCACCGTCGTGGTTCCCCGGGCTGCGGGTCGCCGTCGTGGTGGCCGGGCTCGCCCTCTCGGTGGCCGTCGCCACCACGCCCCATTGCCGGCGGCGGCTGGCCGCGGGGCTGGCCGCGGCCGGGCTGGTGGCCGGGCTGGCCGGTCCCGCCGCCTACGCGCTGGACACGGCCGCCACCCCCCACTCCGGCAGCATCCCCTCGGCCGGGCCGACAGTGGGGGCCTCGGGCCCCGGTGGCGCCGGCGGCCCGGGTGGCGGTGCCGGCCGCCCCGTGGGCCCCGGCCGCACCGGGCTTCCCGGCGTTGGGTCGGGGGCACCGGCAGCCAGGAACGCGCCGTCGGGCGCCGGTGTGCCGGGCGCGGCCCGTCGGCTCCCCGGCGGCGTGGCGGTCGGCGCCCCGCCGGCCGGTGCCGGCGGGCGAGGCGGCCTCCCCTCGCGTCCGGCCGGGGCGGTTCGGGGGACGGGCCGCACCGGGGCGGTGGCCGGCGGCGCCGGCGGGCTCCTGAACGCCAGCACCCCGAGCACCGCGCTGACCCGGCTGCTCGAGACCGACGCCGGCCGCTACCGCTGGGAGGCGGCCACCGTCGGGGCGAACTCGGCCGCCGGTTACCAGCTGGCCACCGACGACCCGGTCATGGCCATCGGGGGGTTCAACGGCACCGACCCGACCCCGACGCTGGCCGAGTTCGAGGGCTACGTGCACCACGGCGACGTCCACTACTTCGTCGCCGGCGGCGGGGGAGCGGGTCCCGGGGCCACCGGGGGGTCAAAGGACGCCACCGAGATCACCACGTGGGTCGAGGGACACTTCCACGCCGAGACCGTGGGCGGGGTCACCGTCTACGACCTGACGAGGGGGTCGGCCACCTGACCGGTCGGCGACCCCGCCTATCCGTCGCCCTCGGCACCGGGGGCCGACCGGCGGCGCCGGCCCCGGAAGGTGGAGGCCGCCAGCACGGCGACGGCGAGCACCGGGAGGAGGACGACGGCGGCCACCCGGTCGTGGCGCAGCACCAGCGCCAGGCAGACGATGGCCACGACGGCGCAGAAGATCTCTGGGGTGTCGCCGATGAGGAAGCCCCACCAGAACCTCCCGAAGGCGACGACGGCCCGGCGCAGCGCCGTCACCGCCCCGTCGCCCCCCGCGTCGCGTCGCCGGCGCCCGCCTCTCTGCGCCCGGGGCTCCCCGGCGCGCCCGCCCCGGCGGCTGCGGGGGGGAGGAGCGTGCGCATCCACCCCACGGCGGCCGCCGTGACCAGCGCGAAGACCCCGATCATCACGGGGATGGCCAGGTCGCTCCCGGGCCAGTGGACCCCGGCCCCCTCGCCGACCCAGAAGAGGCCGAAGCTGGTGAGCATGATCCCGACCACGGTCTTCAAGGTGTTCTCGGGCACCCCCGACAGCTGGCGGGCGACGACGAGGGCGACCGCGCCCACCACGACCACCGCCGCCGCGGCCGCCGCCGCGGCCAGCCCCAGCCGGTGCTGGCTGGCCCCCAGGCTGATCACGATGAGGACGACCTCCACCCCCTCTAGAAAGACCCCCTTGAAGGCGACGACGAAGGCGACGGCGTCGCGCCGGGGCGGCGCGCCGGCCGGCGCGCCGGCTCCGACCGGCTGCAGCTCGGCGGCGGTCTCGGCGTAGATGGCGTCCTCGTCGTGGCGGTCCTTGTGCCCGCTGGCCCGAAGGATGGCCTTGCGCAGCCAGGAGAGGCCGAGGACCAAGAGCAGGGCGCCCACCACCATGCGCAGGGCGTCGAGCGGCACGTAGCGGACCAGCGGGACCCCCACCGAGGCGACCAGCACGGCCAGCACCCCGACCGCCGCCGCGGCGCCCTCGAGCGCCGAGCGCCAGCCGCGGGTGGCCCCGGCGGCCACCACGATGGTCACCGCCTCGACCATCTCGACGGTGGTGGCCCCGAAGACGGCCAACAGCAAGACCACGGTGGACGAGGTGCTCACCGTCCGCCCCCCCGCCCCCTACCGCTCGCCCTCGAGGTGTCGCCCACGTCCTCGGCCCTCCCGCCGGACCACCCGGCGGCCCCATCGTGGCACCCCGCCTCCCGGGCGCGCCCGGCGGGCAGGGGAGGGGACCCGCCCTTACGGCCGCATGACCTGCCCGCCGTCGACGTTGAAGATGTGCCCGGTCACCCAGGCGGCGTCGTCGGAGAGCAGGAACTGGCACATGCCGACGAGGTCGGCCGGGGTGCCCTGGCGCTTCAGGGCGAGGTTGGCGACGATCTGGTCGATGAAGACGTCGGGCACCACCGAACGGGCGGCCTCGGTGTCGATGGGGCCCGGGGCGATCGCGTTCACCCGGATGTTCATCCCCCCGAGCTCGTGGGCGAGCTGCTGGGTCAGCGAGTTGACCCCCGCCTTGGCCAGGCCGTAGAAGCCGGCGTAGAGGTAGGCGGCGGTCGAGGACTGGTTGACGACCGCCCCGCCGCCCCGCTGGCGCATGGCCCGGTAACAGGCGCGGGTGCAGTTGAGCGCGCCGAGCAGGTTCACCGCCAAGAACCGCTGGAGGTAGTCCCAGTCGACGCTGATGAGCAGGTCGAGCTGCATCCCCCCGAAGATGGCGGCGTTGTTCACCAGGTAGTCGAGGCCGCCGAGCTCGCCGACGGCCAGCGACGCCATGTCGGCGGCCGAGGAGGGGTCGGCCACGTCCACCTCGCAGGCGACCGCCCGCCCGTCGCTCCCGTTGATCCCTTGGGCCACGGCCTCGGCACGCCCGGCGTCGATGTCGGCCACCACCACCGCCGCGCCCGAGCGGGCCAGGGCCTCGGCGTAGGCCTGGCCGATGCCCCCGCCGGCCCCGGTCACCACGGCCACCTTGCCGCTGAAGTCGTAGCTCACCGGCCCTCCGCCTTGCGCCGGGCCGCGATGGCCCGCTCGGCCGCGCCGGAGAGGGTCGTCGAGCGGGGCCAGCCGACGTAGTGGGTGAGGTGGATGACGACCTCGCGCGCCTGGACCTCGTCGAGCTCTCCCCGCTCGAGGGCGCAGGCGAACTGGATCTCGAGCAGCTCGCCCATCCCCAGGGCAGCCAGGGTGCCGATGGTGAGGAGCCGCCGCTCTCGCAGGTCGAGTCCCGGACGGGTCCAGACCTTGCCGAAGAGGTGGTCGACGGTGAAGGCCGTGTAGTCGCCCTCCACGTCGGCCGGGTCGACGGTGAAGCCGTAGACCTCCTGCATCTTGGCCATGCCCAGGGCGCGGGCGCTCTCCGCCCCCTCGCCGTCGTTCACCGCGGCGGTCACGCCGGCCACCGCCCGGCGACCGCTACGAGTCCGTCCATGACCGCCTCCCTTCCCGATCCCACGCACCGCGGGCGGTCACCGCCCGCCCGCCCCCTCGGCCCCGCCGGCCTCGCTGACGCCGAAGACGCGGTCACAGTACGCCTCGGTGAGCCGGGCCAGCGGCGCGTCGACCCCGAGGGCGTCGGCCAGGGCGATGGCCGCTCCCAGGTCCTTGTGGGCCAGCTTCGACCCGGCCGACATCGGGCCGATCAGCCCGGCGTCGGTGGCGACGTCGGGCTGCAACGGGCGAGCCGTCTGGCGGAACATCAAGGTGGACGCCCCGCCGATGAGGCGGTCGCTCTCGCGGATGGCCTGGGCCAGGAGGGGGAGCGGGATGCCGGCCGCCTCGGCCAGCACCTGCGCCTCGTAGGCGGCGAGCCACGACCCGTACTGCACGAGGTTGCGCGCCAGCTTGGCCGAGAGGCCGGCCCCGAGCGGGCCCATGTGCAGGACGAGCGACCCCAGCACGTCGAGGACCGGGCGGACGCGCGCCACCGCCTCGGGGCTCCCGCCGACCATGCAGACGAGCTCGCCCTCGGCCGCCGCCCTCGGGCCGCCGCTCACCCCGCAGTCGACCAGCGAGACGCCGTGGCGGTCCGCCTCGGCGGCCACCTCGACGACGGTGTCCCTCGACACGGTGCTGAGCAGCACCACGGCCACGCCCGGCCGTCCGGCCGAGAGCAGGCCGTCGGGACCGGTCACCACGGAGCGCACCTGGGCGTCGTCGACCACGGCGACGACCACCACGTCGCAGCGGGCGGCCACCTCGTTGGGGGAGGGGGCCACCCGAGCCCCGGGGCGGAACGGGTCGGTTGCCTCGGGCCGCACGTCGCACACGGTGAGCTCGACCCCGGCATGGGCCAGCATCCCCGCCACGCCGCGCCCGATGTCCCCCAGGCCGATGACGCCGGTGGGCGGCACCGGTGCTCGGGGGTGGTCGGTGGGCGCGTCGTTGGCGGCCATGGGATTCGCCTTCCTGCGGGGTGGACGACCGGGGGTCCCTGGAAATGGACAACTGTCCAGACTATAGTTTGGACAGATGGCCGACCGCAACGACTACTCCGGTGAGTTCGATCCCGACTTCGACTACGAGGACCTGTCCAAGGAGGCGCTCGTCCGCCTGGTGCGCGAGTACGCGCTCATCGTCCACCTGCTCGACCGCTCGATGTGCGCGGCCATCGGCCTTCGCTACGGGATGGAGGCGGTCGAGGCGCTGGCCATCGAGGAGTGGCGCGGGGCCAGCCCGGTCTACGGCGAGCGGCTGCGGCGGATCATGGCGGTGGAGGGCGACGGGGTCTCGGCCATCTTCAAGCTCCTCCAGCTCGACCCCGGTTTCCCCCACCACTACCTCGACGTCCGCTACGAGGTGGTGGATGAGCGCCACGGCTACTTCGAGCTCGCCTACTGCGGCGCCTTGATGGACGTCGAGCCGTGGGGGGAGCGCATGGTCACCTCGATGTGCCACCACATCGAGGACGGCACCTTCGACGTGACGGCGCAGGCGGTCAACCCCAAGGCCCGGGTGCGCCACGTCCACCGGCCGCCCCGGGTGCCCGGCGACCGCACGCCGCACTGCCGGTGGGAGGTGGTCATCGACGACGACACCGAGACCCTGCCCGAGGCGGAGATCACCACCCTCACCCGGGCGACGACGGCGGCCACCTTCTCCTTCCCCCCGATGAAGGACGGCACGCCGCACGTCCCGAGCTCGGGCCCCCAACCCGAGGCACTGGCGTGAGCGCGGGGTCGCTCACCGCCATGGAGGTGCCCCGGCGCCACCTGACCGAGCGGCAGGCCGAGGTGGTCGACCGCCTGGTGGCGGCGGCGGCCGAGGAGGTCGAGCTCGATGGGTACGGCTCGATCACCGTGCGCTCGATCGCCAAGCGGGCCGGGGTGGCCACGGCCACCGCGTACAACTACTTCAGCTCGAAGGACCACCTGCTGGCCGAGGTCCTCTGGCGGCGGGTGCAGGCCCTGCCGCCGCCGCTGGTGGACCTGGCGCGCCCGGTGGCCGACCGGGTGGCCGACGTGGTGTGGGAGGTGGGCCTGGGCACGCTCGACAGCCCGGCGGTGGTCGCCGCCTGCACCACCGCGCTGCTCGCCCCCGGCCAGGACGTGCAGTGGGTCCGCACCCAGATCGGGGCCGAGCTCCACCGCCGCCTGCTGGCCGCCCTGGGTCCCGCCGCCGACCCGGCGGTCCTGCGGGTGCTCGAGGTCACCTACGTCGGGGCCATGCTCTCGGCGGGCCTCGGCCATCTGGACTTCTCCGAGCTGCCCGGGCGGCTGGCCGAGGCGGCCGCCCTCCTCCTGGGCGAGGGTGGTGCGCCGACCGGCGGCACCCGGCGGGGCGCGGGCGGGCGATGAGCGCCACGACGCTGGGGCCGCCCACCTACGACCCCTACGACTACGCGGTCCACGAAGACCCCTACCCCGTCTACGCCAGGCTGCGCGCCGAGGCGCCGGTCTACCGCAACGAGACCCTCGGCTTCTGGGCGCTCTCGCGCCACCGCCACGTCCTCGCCGCCTTCCGCGACGTGGACAGTTACTCCAACGCCTTCGGCGTCTCGCTCGACCCGGCCGCCTTCGGGCCGCACGCCCACCGGTCGATGTCCTTCTTGGCCATGGACCCGCCGGCCCACACTCGGCTGCGCTCGCTGGTCGGCAAGAGCTTCACCGCCCGCCGGGTGGCCGAGCTCGAGCCGAGAATCCGCGCCCTCAGTGCGGAGCACCTGGCCCCGGCGCTCGAGCGTGGTGCCTTCGACTTCATCGCCGACTTCGCCGGGCTCCTGCCGATGGACGTCATCTCCGAGCTGATGGGCGTCCCGACCGCCGACCGGGCCGAGCTGCGCCGGCTGGCCGACACGGTCCTGCACCGCGAGGAGGGGATGACCGACGTGCCGCCCGAGGGTGCCGAGGCGGCCCTCGCCCTGGCCGTCTACTACGCCGACATGGTGGCCGAGCGCCGCCGGCGCCCCCGCCAGGACCTCACCTCCGCGCTCATGGCCGCCACAGCCGGCGGGGACCGGCTGAGCGACGAGGAGATCATCGCCATCCTCTTCCTCATGGTCGTCGCCGGCAACGAGACGACCACCAAGCTCCTCGGCAACGCCTGGTACTGGGGCTGGCGAAACCCCGACCAGGTGGCCAAGCCCTTCGCCGACCCGTCCCGGGTGCCCGACTGGGTGGAGGAGACGCTCCGCTACGACAACTCGACCCAGATGCTCCTGCGGGTCACCCGGCGCGACGTCGTGGTCGACGGGGTGGAGATCCCCGAGGGGGAGAAGGTGCTGCTGCTGGTCGGCTCGGCCAACCGGGACGACGAGGTCTTCGCCGACCCCGACCGCTACGACCTCGAGCGTGCCCGCCCCGGGGGCGACGCCAACAAGCTGCTCAGCTTCGGCGGGGGACGGCACTTCTGCATGGGCGCCCCGCTGGCCCGGCTGGAGGCGAAGGTGGCCCTCACCGAGCTGGTGCGCCTCGTCGACCACTACGACGTGGACCCCGAGGGGATGGTGCGGGTGCACTCGATCAACGTCCGCGGCCTGGCGGCCCTGCCCACCACCGTCCGGGCGCGCTGACGTGGCCCGCTTCGACCCCCACCCCGACCACCGGCCGGCCGTGGTGACCGGCGCCTCCTCGGGGATCGGCGCGGCGACCGCCCGGGCACTGGCCGCCGCCGGCCACCCGGTGGTGCTCGGGGCCCGGCGGCTGGACCGCTGCGAAGAGGTGGCGGCCCAGGTGGTGGCGGCCGGCGGGCAGGCCGCCGCCCTCGGGCTCGACCTTTCCGACCCGAGCTCGGTCGAGCGGTTCGCCGCCGATGCCGCCGACGCCTTCGGCCCGGTGGAGGTGGTGGTCTCCAACGCCGCCCAGATCCGGCCGGGCACCGCCCTCGACACCAGCCCCGAGGAGCTCGAGTCGCTCCTCGCCGTCAACGTGGTGGGCGCCCACCGACTGGTGCTGGCCTTCGCCCCGGGCATGGTCGAGCGCCGGCGGGGCGACGTGGTCCTGGTGACCTCCGACGTCGTCGAGCGCCCGCGGCCGGTCATGGCGGCCTACGTCGCCTCCAAGTGGGGGCTGGAGGGCTACGCCCGGGCGCTGCAGATGGAGTGGGAGGGGACCGGCGTGCGGGCGTCGATCGTCCGGCCCGGGCCGACGGTCACCGGCATGGGGCTGGACTGGGGCCCCGAGGCGACCGGCCAGGTGCTGGCCGAGTGGGCCCGCTGGGGGCTGGCCCGCCACCCGCACTTCCTGCACCCCGAGTCGGTGGCCGCCGCCGTGGTGGCGGCGGTGTCGGCCGAGCGGGGCGCCCACTTCACGATCCTCGAGGTCCAGCCCGAGGGCCCGGTCACCAAGGAGGCACCATGACGGAGGGTTCGACGGCGGTGCGGGACGGCCTGTCCGAGCCCCCCATGGTCTCGGGGGCGGACGGGGAGAACGGCCACCTCGACGAGCTGCGACGGGACCCGATCGCCCTCATGCGCCGGGTCCGCGCCGAGTGCGGGGACGTCGGCCGCTTCCGCCTCGCCCAGCGCGACGTGGTGCTGCTCACCGGCGCCCAGGCCAACGAGCTCTACTTCCGCGCCCCCGAGGAGCAGCTCGACCAGGCCGAGGCGTACCCGTTCATGACCCCCATCTTCGGGGAAGGGGTGGTCTTCGACGCACCGCCCGAGCGCCGGCGGGAGATGCTCCACAACCAGGCGCTGCGGGACAAGTTCATGCGGGGCCACGCCGCCACCATCGCCACCGAGGTCGAGCAGATGGTGGCCGGGTGGGACGACGAGGGCGAGATCGACCTGCTGGAGTGGTTCGCCGAGCTGACCATCTACACCTCGTCGGCCTGCCTCATCGGCAAGAAGTTCCGAAAGGAGCTCGACCGGCGGTTCGCCGAGCTCTACCACGACCTCGAGCAGGGCACCGACGCCATCGCCTACGTCGACCCTCACGCGCCGATCGAGAGCTTCCGCCGCCGGGACGAGGCGCGGGCCGGCCTGGTGCGCCTGGTGCAGGACATCATGGACCGGCGCGCCGCGGGGAGCGGGGAGGAGGTGGAGGACCGGGACCTCCTCGACGTGCTCATGTCGATCCGCGACGAGGACGGCTCGGCCCGCTTCACCGCCGACCAGGTGACCGGGATGTTCATCTCGATGATGTTCGCCGGCCACCACACGACCTCGGGCACCGCGGCCTGGACCCTCATCGAGCTCCTCCGCCACCACGCCGAGCTGGCGGCGGTCCGCGCCGAGCTGGACGAGCTGGCCGCCACCGGCGCCGAGGTGAGCTACCAGGCGCTGCGCGAGATGCCCCGGCTCGAGTCGGCCATCAAGGAGGCCCTGCGCCTCCACCCGCCGCTCATCCTGCTCCTGCGGGTGGCCAAGGAGGACATCGACTGCCTCGGCTTCTCGATCCGGGCCGGCCAGCTGGTGGGGGCGAGCCCCTCGGTCTCCAACCGCATCCCCGAGGACTTCCCCGACGCCGACTCGTTCGTGCCGGCCCGCTACCTCGAGCCCCGGGCCGAGGACCGGGCCAACCCCTGGACCTGGATCCCCTTCGGTGCCGGTCGGCACCGCTGCGTGGGTGCGCCGTTCGCCGTGATGCAGCTGAAGGCGATCTTCTCCGTGCTCTTGGAGGACTGGGAGTTCGAGCTGGCCCAGCCCCCCGACTCCTACCGCAACGACCACTCGAAGATGGTGGTGCAGCTCTCCCAGCCCTGCGTGGTCCGCTACCGCCGGCGCGACAAGGGGGCCGGCGACACGGCGGGGTCCGGGCCGGCGCAGCGCGCCGGGGCGACGGCGACGGCGGGGGGGACCTTTCGCATCGCCGTCGACCGGGACCTCTGCCAGGGCCACGCCGTCTGCGAGTCGGAGGCGCCGGGCATCTTCTCGGTGTCGAAGAAGGGGGAGCTGACGGTGGTGGACGAGGCGCCACCCGAGGCACGGCGGGCCGAGGTCGAGGCCGCCGTGCGCGAGTGCCCGACCCGCGCCCTGTCGATCGAGACACGCCGATAGGGGCGTGCGGCGACCGAGAGCCCGGGCGCGGCACCAGCCGACGCCCGCTGACCAAGGAGGGGCCTGATGAGTGCGTACCCGCGTGCGGAGCTGGAGGAGATGGTCGATCGGTGGCTGGAGGCCAACCGCCGCTGCGAGGTGGACCGCGACTGGCGGCCGATGGCCGAGCTGTACACCGAGGACGCCACCTACGGGTGGAACGCGGGCCCGAACGACGAGTTCATGGCGGTGGGCCGAGACGAGATCCGCCAGCTGGCCCTGGGCCTGGAGATGGCCGGGCTGGAGGGGTGGACCTACCCGTACCAGAAGGTGCTGATCGACGAGGCACAGGGCGAGGTGCTCGGGCTGTGGAAGCAGGTGGCCGACGCCACCCGGCCGGACGGCTCGCACTACGAGGTCGCCGGACTCGGAGGGAGCTGGTTCCGCTACGCCGGGAACTGGCGATGGGGCTGGCAGCGCGACTTCTTCGACGTGGGGAACGCCGGCGCCACCTACATGGAGATGATCAAGAGGGGGGCGCTCACCCCCGGCATGCAGCAGCGCATCGAGCGGGCGATGTCCGGGGAGCGGCTGCCCGGCCACTACCCGGTGGGCCAGGCGCCGGCGGGGCTCTGGGACTGAGCACGCCGTGCCGGGAACACCCGGGGCGCCGCCGTCGTTGGACAAACCGAGGAGGTGAGCCGCCGGGAAGACCACCTGGCGGTGTCAGCATGGAAAAGGAGCACGCACCGGCAGCCGACGAGGGCCGCGAGAGCGCGGGCGGCGAGGGTCCGGGCAGCGGGATCCGGAGCCTGGCGGCCGAGGCCGAGGCGCGGGGGGCGCCGATGGCGTCGGCCGAGTCGATGCAGTCGAGGCTCTTCACCCTCTACGACGCGGCCAGCGCCGTGCCCGAGGCGCTCGAGCTGGTGCAGCGCCAGTTGCAGCTGACCCTCGGTCGCACCTGGTACTCCAGGGAGGAGATCGATCGGCTCGCCGACGAGATCGACCGCCTGCTGGGTCCCGCCACGTGGGATGCCGGCTCCGAAGGCCGGCCGTCGGTCGAGACCGACGACTCCTGCCCCGCCTCCTGAGCGGGGGGAGGACCGCCGCGACGTCGACGTCGCCCAAGGTGGGGAGCGCGGGCGGTCGCCGGTCGATCGGACGGTAGCGGGGTTCGAGAACTCCGCAAAGACATGGCAGGAATCAAAAGGGAACGGAGAGGCGTAGCCGGCGGCGAAAGCCGGCCGCGGGACCTGGCGGCCCCCGGTCGCTGATCGTCGGCGCGCCTGTTCGAACTCTCTGGCGACCTGGGCGCGCTGCCGGTTGGTGCAACGCCTGGCTCGACGGGTGCGCCGGCGCCGGCCGCCCCTTGACCACCGCGCCCCGGCCGCAGGGACGTGCGACGGGCGGGCCCGAGCGCGCCGGTCCCGGTGCCCAGCGTGTCCGGCCGGCCGTCGCCGCGCCCGTGGCGGCACTTTCCCCAGCTCGCGTCGCACGGACCACGACCATCCCCGGCCTCTCGAAACGACGGTGCTACTTTCCCGCAGCGTTGTACCGGCCGAGACGAGAGGGAGCCGGCATTGTTGCGGCGAACCGCCCGCTGGGCGTGGCGACAGCTACCCGGGATCTCGGTCTCCATCCTGTGTCTCACGATGGCGACCGCCGTCCTCATCCCCGCCGTCTCCCCCCATGGCCCCGTCGCCAAGGGCTCCCTGTCCGTAGTGCCCCGCAAGGCCCACCCGGCCATGAAGGAAGCGGCGGAGGAGCAGACACTCCAGGACAACAACGGCGCGACGACATGCTCGATCACGACAAAACTCGTCGAGACCTGCACGTTCGGCCCCGGTGCGACAGGGTTCGTCACAGTCCCCCCGGGGGTGACGACGGGGCAGCTGACGCTCTACGGGGGCCACGGCTCGGACGTGGGCGGCGCCCAGGGGGGGACCGGCGGCAAGGTCACGGGAACCCTGGAGTTCACAAAGATCTTCAAGCCGACAACAAAGGCGTCGACGACAGGGACAAAGACAACGCGCACCCTCTACTTGTCGGTCGGGCACAACGGCGGCGTCTTCTACGAGTCCCCGGAGACAGCGTACGGCCAGAAGACAAACTCGTACGGTGGCGGCTTCGCCGGCCAAGGCGGCTTCACCGGGGGGAACGCCAGCTCGACCTACGGCGGCGGCGGCGGCGGCTCCGCGTTCGTCTCGGTCGCTGACGAGGGGTACCGGGTCACCAAGCCGCTGGCGGTCGCCGGCGGCGGCGGGGGGGCCGGCGGCGGCTCGGCCGGTGGGGCGGCGGTCGCTGGCGGTACAGCCGGAAAGGCCGGGAAGAGCGGCGGCGTCACAACCGGCTGCGGGCCCGGAGGTGCCGGAGGGGCTGGGACCGACGCCGCGCCCGGGGCCGCCGGCGCCGCCGGGAAGTGCAGCACAGCGACGAAGGGCACAGCCGGACAGGCGGGCTCAACAACGACATCCCATACATACGGCGATCTGCACTACGGCGGGGCCGGGGGAGCCGGCGAGGCGACAACAACAGGCAAGGGCCTGGGCGGCGGCGGTGGCGGCGGCGGGGGAGCGGGGTACCGCGGCGGCGGCGGTGGTGGTGGTGGTGCCGACGGCAGCAGCGGCGGCGGCGGCGGCGGCGGCTCCAGCTACGTCACAGCGACTGCCGTCACCGCGAGCGCGGTCGCAGTGGGCGCCACTACCCCCACGGCCAAGCTCTCCTGGACGGTCCCCTCGGTCGACGTCGAGCTCACGGCCAGTGCCGCCCCGGCCCAGGTCGGAACAACCGCCGACCTGGTGGCGACAGTGGAGATCGCCAACGAACGCTCCGAGTACTCCCCGGTCGCCAAACTTTGGGGTGGGACGGTCACATTCTTCACGAAGGCCGGCGTCAAGCTCTGCTCGGCGACCCTGCCGGCTGACGGCCTGGATGCCGGTTGCACGTACAAGGACACAGATTCCGTCGGCAAGACGGCGATGTACGCAGAGTGGGACACACGCAAGGCGACATTCACACTCACAACCACCGGGGACCACACCAGGACCGGGCTGGTCGCCGTCACCGCCAACGGCACGACAAAGGTGAAGCTGAAGGCGACCGTCACGCCCCAGTCGGACTCCGCACAGACGCTGAGCGGTTCGGACGTCAAGTTCATGGAGAAGCTGACAGGCGGCACGACGCCGGCCGTCGCCTGCACCGCGACGATCCCGACATCCCTCGCCAAAGGGGAACCGGGAACCGGGACATGTACATGGCCCCACGCCGCCCCCGGCAAGACGTACCTCTTCACCGCGACCTACGTCGGCAACACAGACAACGCCGGCTCGACATCACTTTCGGCGACCACCTACACGACGTCGGCGACACCCAAGGTCGCCACCACAACGACCCTGACCGTCACGCCGGCCGGCCCCTACCACTGGGGGGAGAAGCTGACACTCAGGGCGACCGTCAAGCACCTCCCCGCCGGCGACACCACCCCGGGGACGGTCACCTTCTACCTGACCACAACAGTCGGGACCGGGTGGACAACGATCACATGCGCCGCCGGCACGAATCCGGCGACGGTGAAGAACACAGGCGGGACCGGCACGTCGGCATCGTGCACCTTTAAGCCGTACTGGATCAGCACAGGCTCGGCGTCGTCGACAAAGGGGTCGACGCCATTGAAGCTCATGGCCGCCTACTCCGGCGACTCGGCCAGCCAGCCGAGCACATCGGGGCCGGAGTCGGTGAAGGTGAAATCGGCGACCACGTCGACGGCACTCAGCGTCACAGACGCAACAACCCCCGACGTCGGCTCCCCGTACAAGCTGGTCGCCCAGGTGACCGACACCGAGGCGACGACACCGGTCACATTCACAGGCCTGCCGGTGGTCGAGTTCTTCGAAGGCAGCACCCCGATCCCGGGCTGTGCGGCCGCCGGCGTGGCCGCGTCGGGGAAGGCCACATGCGCCATGGCGCCGCCGACCCGGACGTCCAAGCTCTCCTTCCACGCGAAGTTCTGCCCGGCCGGCGCGTCGAGCTACAACTTCTGCGAGGCGTGGGCGCCCAGCACATCGGCGACGGTGACATACACGCCGGTCGGCGCCAAGGCCAAGGTCACGCTCACACCGGCGGCGACAACCACGACCACAGTGCCCGGCGGCACCCAGGAGACGGTGAAGGCCACGGTGGGGCTGGCCTCGGGGACAGCCGCCTTCACAGGCACCGTCAGGTTCGAGGACAACGCCAACCCGATCAGCGCCGTACCCAGCGGCAACTGCACAGCGGTCGTGGTGACGGTCACCGCCCCCACCGCCACCTGCACGTTCGTGCCCGCCACCGGGGCCAACGCCGTCACCGCCGTCTACATCCCGGGCGCCACAGTCCTCGTCACGCCCCCGACAACAGCCCCGGTGACCACACTGGTCGTGTCGAGCGAAGCCAGCGCCGTCACAGTGGCCGTGAAGACGACCACCGCGGGGGCTCCCGTCACGCCGGCGACACCGGCCTCCTACGGAGTCCCGCTCACCGCCACGGCCACGGCCAAGGCCGGGGCCACAGTGCTGAAGGTGGGCAAGGTGGCCTTCGAGGCCGACGGCAGCCCGGTCCCCGGTTGCACAGGGGTGACGGTCGGCACCGGGACCGCCACCTGCACGCTGCCCGACCTGGCCGCCGGCACAGGGAAGGTGACCGCCACCTACACAGACACAGGCGGGGCGTACGCGAAGTCCACAGGGACGGCCCTGTTCAAGATCGCGGCCGCCCCCACCAGCACCGACCTGTCGGTGGGTCCGGATCCCGGAACAGCCGGCAAGGTGAAGCTCACGGCGACCGTCGCCAACACCGCGGCCGACGCAGCGGCGGCGCCGGTCGGTACGGTGACGTTCACCGGTGACAGCACCGCGGTCTGCACCGGCGTGACTCTCAAGGCGACATCGGGCGCCGTGGCCACGGCCGGCTGCGTGATCACACAGCCGGGCTCGCAGACCACATACACAGCCTCGTACACCCACACAGGGTCGGGGGACTTCGCCGACTCACAGACCCCCTCGCCGCTCGTCTACAACCCGGGTGCGGCGTGCTCGGCCACATTCACAACCCTGTGGGGCGACGCCGGCAAGACAGTGAGCTTCGCCGCCGGCCCCTTCGGCATTGCCGGTGACGACGTGACGGTGAAGTTGGCCTCGGAGACCGGCAACTGCAGTGCCTCCCACACCATCGCCTTCTCGTCGGGGTCGCTCTCGGTCCTGGGGGGCACGCTGAAGGCGACCACCGGCCTCGCTGGTTACCTCCAGGACGCCCAGACTGCCGGCCAGGAGCCGAGCCTGTGCGTCACCTCCGGCAAGCTGGCGCTCCCGTCGGGCTGGAAGCTCGGCACACTCACCTTGAGCACAACAGCCAAGCTGTGCTTCGAGGTGGCAAAGGCCACCTCGGGTGGGGGGACACTGGGGAAGATCACCTCGGGCTCGCTCACCGAGGACGGGGTCACCCTGCCCTTCGGCACCCCGAAGGCGACAACCTCCTACGACCTGGCAGCGTCGTTCACAGACGCCTCGAGCCCCACCATGACCCTGCAACTGGCCCCGGCCACGACACCGACAACCTCGGTGCACGTCACAGCCAAGGTGACCGTCACCGTCTCGTCGGGCTCGGTGACCGGCGCCGGGACACTCGCCGTGAAGAACCTCCCCTTCGGGACCCTCACCGCCTCGTTCACCGTGACGGCCAAGTCGTCGGGATCGATCGGCGGCTCGGTCACCCTGTCGGCCCTCGACACAACATCGCCGTACTCGGTGGTGCCAGGGCTCCGGCTGAAGCACATCTCGGGCACCCTGTCCTCTTCCACCGGGTTGACCATCTCGGCCAGCGCGCTGGTGGGGACGGTCACACACCCGGTCACCGTCACAGCCACCGGCACGTACCACTCGTCGAAGCTCTCCCTCACCGTCTCGACCTCCAAGGTCTCGTGGCACCCACTGTCCTCGCTCGCCATCACAGCCACACTTGAGGGCTCGGTGACAATCACATTGAAGTCCCCCGATGCCGACACGTTCGAAGTCGGCGGGGGAACGGTGCCCGTCACAGGACACAAGGGCAACCCGCTGATCGCCTGGGACCCGACGACCGGCGTCGTCGTCGACATCGACTGCCTGGCCGTCGCCTACGGCGTCACCCCGGCGTGCGCGTCAGGCCAGGTGACAGCCCCGACCGACCCGACCCTGGCCATCGAGGGAACCGTGGACGTGGACGGCGCCTCCGGGGTCACCGTCGGCTTCGAGGGCGGCCTCGACTTGAAGACGGCCAAGGCGACCCTGGCCCTCGACGCCTCGGCGTCCACGGTCACCGTGTCGCCGATCTCCGGCGTCACCCTGACTCTCACCAGCCTCACATTCTCGGGGACGTACGGCGGCTCGGCACCGACGGTCCATATCGGGGCAACGGCGGTCATCCCCGCCATCGGCGCAACAGCGTCCAAACCGGTCACCGTCACCATCACAAACCAGGGTGGGACCCTGGTCGTCTGGGCGGCGGACGTCCCCTTCACCTCGCTCGGGGTCACAGCCTCAGGGTTCTTCGCCTACGCCTCGAGCGCGCTGCCGAAGTTCACGTCACCCGGCCTGGGGCACGCCGGGCTCGAGAAGGGGTTCAACGCCGTCGTCCGCTACTACCCCTCGGCCGGGGTGCGGACAGTCCTGGCCAAGGTCGGCTTCAACCTGACAGCGAGCTCGCCCATCACCTTCACGGCGACGTGGGCGCCGGGGGGCACCCCAACCTTCTCGGCGACCGTCGACCCCCCGTCGGGGAGCCTGCCCTTCGTCACCCTCCCCGGGGGCGCAACCATCACCGGCGGGTCCATCACCGTGTCCCACGGGACGTTCGGCGTCGCGGTCACCGGGAGCGTGCCGGCGACAGAGGGCCCGACAGGCACCTTCACGGCGACATTCGCCGTCGGCTCCGACGGCAGCTTCACCGCCACAGTGAAGGTCACAGGGCTGGTCGTCTTCGGCCAGGCGGTCGACTTCCAAGGGACGCTGTCGCGCCCCTCGGGAGGGAAGCTCGCCGTCGACCTCACCGCGTCGATCCCCGGTCCGGTCACCCCGTTCTCGGGCGTCCCGGTCACCCTGACCGACGTCAAGCTCACCATCTCGAACACAGGGCTCTCGGCGACCGCCACCGCCACAGTGGACTCCGTGGGCAAGGTCACAGTGTCGGGCACGCTGACCACCCTGAAGGACTGGAGCCTCTCGGTCACGGCGACCGCCACCGCATCGTGGAGCCCGGTGACAGGCGTGACCTTCACGCCGACGTTCACCGGGACACTGACCGACACCAAGGGGAAGGTGACCTTCAGCCTGGACGCCAGCGGATCGGGGACAGAGCCCCTCTTCTCGCTCACCGAGGGACCGGTGCAGGTCAAGGTGTCGTCGGTGGACTTCGGGGACGCGAAGGCGCCCAACGGATGCACGATCAAGCAGGCCGGGAACCTGTGGCTCACCATCACAGGCTCGGCCACCTTCTCCCTGTCGAGCGTCACAGGGACGGTGAGCGCCTCGGGGTGCTACGACGTGACGACCAAGACGCTCGATCTCACCGCCAAGTTCACAAAGGTCAAGGTGACAGCGCTGGGCGGCGACTTCGCGCTCAAGACACCGACGGTCGCACTCACGCTCTCCGGCGGGCATTACAAGGTCACAGTCACCGCTCCCTTCACCGTGAAGATGCCTGGATCGGGCACAGTCAAGGCGACGGCGGCCATCGCCTTCGAGTCGGGCGGGAACTTCGTCATCGGCGCCTCCGTGAACCTGTCGACATGGCTCGGCACCGACGGCGACTCCGCCCACCTCTATTACGCCTCGGCAGCGGTGACCGGCTTCACAACCGGCACAACGACGCTCGGCAAGCTCGACCTTGTCTCCGGCATCAACTTCGCCATCGGGCTGGACCTGCCGACATCGGTCATCACGGCCCTCGACAACGTGGGCATCCACCTGCCCAAATCCACCGCGGTCGTGGCGCAGGGCACGGCCAACTTCCACACCGACGTCTACACGCTTCGCATCTCGGTCTCGTTGGGCACAACAGGCCTCCAGCTCTTCAAGAGCGGGACAACGACCCTGGATCTCGAGTCAGGCTTCCTCCAGGTGACCCTGGCCAAGGCGTCGACGTCGTTCTCCGTCGGCCTGACGGCGAAGCTCCACGTTCCCGCTCCGAGCTCGAGCGACAGTGCGTCCACAGTCGGCCTCACCGGTGAGCTCACCGCCTCGGGGACCGGCGTGAACGTCTCGCTCTCCCTGGGCACATGCACAGGCACCGGCAACGGCTGGACAAACGCTTTCGGCATCACAGGGCTCGGCATAAAGTGCGCGGCCCTCCAGGGCGGGATCTCCGACGTGCCGCCCGGCGTGAACGTCGGTTTCGAGGGGACCATCACCTCGCTGCCGTCCACGATCTCCAACGTCATCGGGTACCAGAGCGGCACGACGATCAGCTTCGCCTTCAACCTCGACCCGTTCCTCCTCTCCTTCGTCATCGGGACAAAGACAGGCACGAAGGTCGCCCTCAAGCCCCTCTCGGACTTCGGCGGCGGGACACTGCTTTCGGTCAACTACGCGAAGCTCTACGCGTCGCCGGCCGGTGCCACCATCGGGACCACGGTCTACCCGGCAGGCTTCGGTATGGCCTTCAAGGCCACAATCCACAGCGTCAAAGTCACAGTGATGGCCGACCTCTCCTTCACACCGCCGAGCTTCGACCTGACAGCCAGCGTCACCAGGATCACATTCGGCTCACTGCACATCGGACCGGTGGCGGTCACCATCCGGGCCTCGTCGTCCACATTCGAGTTCAAGCTCAAGGGCACGGGGTCGTTCGGGCCGGCGTCGGCGACGGTCATCCCCACAGTGCTGCGGGTGAGCGGGGGGCTCACGGGGAACATCACAGTGATGGTGAGCACAGGCGGACTGAGCGCCTACATCACAGGGTCGATCTCCCTGGGCATCCAGCACATCAAGATCCAATGGTGCACCGAGAACGTCACATTGGGTGTCGACACATACACAATCACATACCCGTGCGGCAGCACCTGGTCGACAAACAGCGCCTCGTTCCACCTCAGCCGGACCGGGTTCTCCGTCACCGGTTCGTCACTGTCGGTGTCCGTTGACGGCTACTCGGTCACCTGGGACTACGGCGGCGGGATCAGCGTCTCCCAGGTCGCTGGGATACCCCGCGGCTACGGCAGGGTGACAGGGCGGCTCGTCCCGATGCCCGAGATCAGCTCGCACTCTTCGACAGGCTCGGCGGCACCGGGCGCCGGGGCCCCGCCGAGCACCTCGGGCGGACCGTCGACGTCGGGCCCGTCGGTGGCGCTCCCGGGCACCGCACCGTCGACACCCCTCGGCGTCTGGGCGTCGACGGGGTCGATGACCGACGGCCGGCTCTTCCCCGCCGTCGCCCCCCTCAAGGACGGTGACGTCCTCGTCGCCGGCGGGGCCAACCGGACCGCCGTCCTCTCCTCGGCCGAGGTGTACGACCCGGTGACCAAGAAGTGGTCGCCGACGGGGACACTGCCCACCGGGATGCTCAACGCGTCGGCGGTGGCGCTGCCGAACGGCAAGGTGCTGGTCGTCGGCGGGAGCGGGACCGGTGACTCCCCGCTGACGCAAGCCGAGCTGTACGACCCGGCCACCGGCACCTTCACGCCCACCGGGCCGCTCTCCACCGGGCGCATCGCCCCCGCCGCCGAGCTGCTGGCCACAGGCCGGGTCCTGGTGGCCGGCGGGATGGGTGCCGGCCACCGCGCGCTCTCCTCGGCCGAGCTCTACGACCCGGCCACCGGCACCTTCTCGGGGGCGGCGACAATGCCGACCGGGCGAACCCGGCCCGCCGCCGCCGTCCTGCGCAACGGTGACGTCCTCTTGGCCGGCGGCAAGGGTGCCGGCGGCGCCCTGGCCACAGCGGTCACCTACGACCCGACCACCAACAGCTGGGCGTCGGCGGGCACAATGCCGACATCCCAGGTGTTCGCCAG
>Ga0181536_10000191_pt1 | contig 70596 bp, 60 predicted proteins | sample PEATcosm2014_Bin_41_FD_121105 | JGI IMG/M metagenome (GOLD analysis project Ga0181536, IMG submission 121105) | Peatland microbial communities from MTU Mesocosm Facility, Houghton, MI, USA - PEATcosm2014_Bin17_60_metaG | ecosystem: Environmental > Terrestrial > Soil > Wetlands > Peat | place...
CGCACCCGGGGGACCAATGACCCTGGTCGCGCAACCGTGGAGCCAGCACAATCCCCGGTATGGACGAGCCGCACGAGCTGCAGTACAACGGGCACTGGAGGATGGCCGTCTGGGCCCTCCGAGTGGGGTACGCCGGGCTCGCCGTCGTCATTGCGGGCCTCATCGTGATGGCGTCGGGATCCACGCCGTGGATCCTGGCCGTCGGGGAGATCATCTGGCTCGCCGTCGCCGTCGTCACGTTGGCCGGGTTCTTGTGGGCTCGGCACGAGCTTCCCGAGCCGCGACCTGGGTGCTGGTCGATGCGGTTCATGCTCATCCACGACACCGTCCACGCCCGGTCGTCGGCCCAGCGGTCCTGACAGCCCCTCCCGTCGCGGCTGCGTCGCCGTGGCCGGCGCCCTCACGCTCGCTCGGCGTGACGGCGGCGGGGACAGGGGGCGGCACCGCGGCGTCTCTCTGGCCGCGTAGTTTGCTCTCTGTCGTGCGCACCAAGCTCAAGGTCATCGCGGTGTCGTGCCTGTTCATGACCGCGGTCTTGGCCTCGGTGGTGGCGCACAGCCGCGCCCCGTACGGGTTCGAGGACCCCGTGCTCAATTGGCTGGGGCCCTCTTCGGCCGCCAACACCTGAGGCGATCTGGTGGACTTCCTCGGCGCCCCGTCATTGGTGCCGTCTTCGTCGTCTTCTTCTGCTGGGGCCCCGCCAAGCGAAGTGGCTCGCGTGTCGTGGTCTTCGCGGCGATTGCCGCCGCGACCCTGCTGATCAACGAGCACGTCGCCAATCCGCTGGTCCAGCGGAGCCTCTATGGCGCGCTCACCTTCCCCTCCGGGCGAGTCACCGCCGTCACCGCGACGGTCTTGGCGATGTGGCTGGCGCTGTACCCGTTGCTCGGCACGCAGGCCCGCAGGATCACCCTCGCGCTGGGCGTTGCCTGGGTAGTGCTGATGGCCCTGGCCGTGGTCGGGGCACACTGGCACACCCCGATCGACGACGTCGGATCGATTTTGCTGTCCGTCGGCCTCGTCAGCGCGGGAGCGGTGGCCTTCGACCGGGCTGCGATCCGCCCGCGGTATGAGTCCCGGGCGAAGGCCTGAGAGGGTCACGTGTCCGTCTCTTTTCGGGTGGCCCGCCACCGGAGATGCCGACGGATCACGCAGCAATTTACGAGAGATCAGCCGGCCAATGGTGTCTTTTGCGGGCCCCTCAGGGCGCCGGCCGGGCCCGGGACAGCCGCGGGAACAGCCGGCCCCCGAGGTGCATCGCGAAGTCGATGGCCAGGGTGGGGGACACGGTGGGGTCGACGTCGGGAGGGTCCGGGAGATCCTTGTCGTGGCGCGCGTGCTCGTACAGACCGTGGCACATATGCCGCCCGAGGGTGCCCAGCGCCTGCATGGCGTCCACGCGCTCCACCTGGAAGGCGGGCACCGGCTGCGGGTGGACGTCGGGCCAGGCCTCCGGTGGTCGGGGCGTGTCCAGGCTGAACACCCCCTCGAAGGTGCGCGCCGCCGCGTCGCGGGCCGTGAAGGGCTCGCCGAGGTCCCACACCGACCGCAGCGTCGCCAGCAGCGAAGTGTGCCGGTGCTCCTCGGTGCACACGGTCCCCTCCGGGACCCAGGGGGACACCACGACAGCGGGAACCCGGTAGCCCGAGCGGTCGAAGGCGAACCCGAGCTGTCCGGGCGGCGCGCCGGGATGGGGGGGCGGCACGGGTCCCGGGGGGACGTGGTCGTAGGTGCCGCCGGGCTCGTCGAATCCCACGAAGAGCATGGTGTTGAGCGCGTTCGAGCCTGACGGTGACGCGGCGGACCGCACGGCGCGGTAGATCCGGCCCAGGAAGTCCTCTCCGGCGAGGATGGACGATGGCGCGTCCATGAGGACGTCGAGGCCAGGGATGAGGGCCCGCCCGAAGGCGGGGTGGTAGTCGCCGTGGCCGGCCATGAGGTTGGGCTCAATCAGCGAGAAGTCGGGCAGGGTGCCCTCGGCGGCGTCGCGCTCGAACTCGGTGAAGGGCACGAAGTGGGTGGCGAAGCGATCGCGCAGGCGCGGCATGTGGATGAAGCCGGTGAACGACAGCGGGCCCGGTTCGAGGACGTAGACCTTCCAGGTCCGGCCGCAGCGCTCCAGGCGGTCGAAGATCGTCTCTGCCGCGTGGTGCCGCATGAAGTTGGTCACGGGCCGGTTCACCACGAAGCCGGAGGACGTCGCCGAGGTCCAGAACGACCGGTTCGGCAGCGTCTGCGACGGGACCTCGCTGAACCAGTGGTCGAACACGCCGAACCCCCGGGCGAGCGCGCTGATCACGGGCACCTGCTCGGGCGTGTACCCGGTCATGATCTGGCCGTACTCCTCGTAGGTCGGCTGCCGGCCGAGCTCGACGGTGAGGAAGCTGATGTAGTCGGTGACGAAGCCGTCCATGGTCGCCGGCCGACCCTCCGGCGGCGCGTTGTAGGGCGCCACCATCTCGGTGGCGTCCTTGCAGCGATTGGCCTCGTCGAGCACGTTGAAGAGCTGCGTGTTGGTGTGCGGGTACTCCTCGCCGGGGTCCGGGTCCGGCACGTCCATCCCGGCCGCGATCCCGTAGGGCACGACGCCGCCCGCAGGGGCGTGCTCGGCCCAGTCCGGCACCGGGTTGTGGAGGTCCTTGCCGACGACCCCGTCGAACGCCTCCACCTCCCCCGGCGCATACAGGCGCCCGAGGAGGTTGTCGAACGACCGGTTCTCGAAGAGCACGAGCACCACGTGATCCATCGCGTGCACACGACTCGGGTTCATGGGCTCCTCTCCTCCGGGTGCAGCGGGCGACCGTACGCCAAGATGGCTCGGTCGACGATCTCGGTCGGGAGTCGGGCCCGGGGGCCGTCGGCGGGGGGGCTCAGGACTTGGGGGTGAACTGGTAGCTGAACGGCGCCGAGAGCGGCGTCAGGGTGGCGGACCGCTTGCCGGACGTGACGACCACCTTCGTCCCACCGGCGCCCACGTCGACCTGGGACGGCCCGAGGAGGATCTCGTGCTGGCTCGAGGCCGGAGCCAGGATGCCCGCGAAGATCGGCTTCTGGCCCACGATGCCGATGCTCACCCAGGACCGGCCGGTCGTGGTGGTCACGGTGACCTGGTACGCCGGGATGGCGATCGTGTAGCTGGCGCTTCCCGGCCCGGTTCCGGCGGCGGTGAGCAGTGGCGCCTTGGTGGACGGGGCGACCGGGTGCGTCGTCGTGGGCGTCCCGCTCGAGCTTGGCCCGCCGCCGCTCCCGGTCCCGATGACTCCGGCCTTCACGAGCCCGAGGGCCGCTCCGGCGGCGAGCACGACGAGCGCCACCAGCACCACGGCCACCCGGAGCCACCGGCCCGACCCGGAGCGGCCGGGGGCACGACCCCTGCCCGCGGCGGGGATCTTGTCCGTGTCGGCGTAGGTCGGGTAGGCGAGCGCCTCGGAGAAGAGCTGGCCCTGCCCGGCCGGGTCGGACCGCTCGTAGGCCGCGGTCACGGATGGGTCCGCCGCCGGGACGGCCGGATTGACCGCTGTCATCCCCACTTCGTCGGCATGCACGTCCATGGCCGGATTCTCGACCTCCCACGCCCCGAACTTGACCACGCCAATTATCGCCAATTCTGTGGCCCCGGTCAGGGGCTTCCGTCACATCACGGTACCGCCCGTGACTGCCACCAGGATCTCACGTCGCAGGGCCGGAATGGGGGCAGGGCCCGACGGAGCCTCCCGGGAGGCCGAGATCGGGGATCAGGCCGATGCCGGGGATGGAAACCGGCCGCACGGACGCGGCGGACGTCACCCGGACCGCTCAGCGGCCGGTGCTCCCGTCGAGCAGCTCGCGGGTGACGTCCATGTGGCCGACGTGCCGGGCCGTCTCCTCTATGAGATGGCACACCGCCCAGCGCAACGTCGTGGGGCGGAGGTCGCCGGCCGAGGGGAGGTCGAAGGTCTCGGCCCCGTCCAGGACGGCGTCGGCCAGCGCGCACTCGGCCCGGTAGAAGCCGACGACGTCGCCGAGACCCCAGCCGTCGGGAAGCTCGAACATGCGGCTGCGCCAGCCCATGTCCATGGGCTGGCCGGCGAAGATGGCACGCAGCCAGAGCCGTTCGGCGTAGCCCAGGTGGACGACGATCACGCCCAGCGAGTTGGCGGTGGGCGCGGGACGCCACCGCAGCTGCTCCGGCGTCAGGCCCTCGACCTTGAAGATGGCGCTGTCCCGCAGGTGCTGCAGCCATGCCCGCGCCATCGGCATCTCGTCGAGCGGCACCGCCTCGTCGGGCCGGGCGACGTGCAGCTCCGGGGGCTTCTCGGGCATGGAGGTCCGCCCCCAGGGGGACCGTTACGGGAGGCTGGTCGTCGTCGTCGTGATGAGGCTGCCGCCGCACACCGAGGTGTACCAGTTGGCGATGGTGGTGCCGTCGGTCACGAGCTGCTGGTTCTGGCCCAGGCTCTCGAAGGACGTGACCAGCCCCTGCAGGCTCGACGCGTTCTGGATGTCGGTCTTGATCTGCTGCACGAAGGTCAGCAGGTTCTTGAACGCCGACTGGACGTTGGAGGGCGCGGTCTTGATCACGGCCAGCGCCTTCTGCACGTTGCCGGCGTCGGTGTCGTAGGCGCTGAGCATGGCCGCCTTGGCCTGAGCGAAGTTGCCCGACTCCATGGCCTTCTCGATGGCCAGGCTGACCGAGCTCGAGCCGGTCTGCTCCGTCTTGACCTTCCGGCACATGGCGCTGTTGGGGGCCGAGCCCTTGGTGCTGGCACTGGCACCCGAATGGTGCTTGGGCTTGCTGTGGGCGGACGCTGCGCTCATCGGAGCGAGCGTCAGCGCGAGGCCCATCATGCCGATGCAGATCCCCTGCCACGTACGACGCTGCTTCACGGGCCACCTCCCGGTCTCGGACTGCCGCCACGACGCTACAGCACCCGTTGCGGTGGATCGGGCATACGTGGCCCCGGTCATCGGATGTTCGGCCGGGAGCCGACGACCCAGCGCCGGGTCGGGGTTATGGTGGGCCCCTGACGGGGCGTCAGAAACACGGGGGCGACAAATTTGGATGATCTGAACGGCAAGGTGGCCGTGGTCACCGGGGGAGCGGGCGGCATCGGCCGCGGCATCACCGAGGCGCTGCTCGAGGAGGGGGCCCGCGTCGTGGTCGCCGACGTCGAGGCGCCCGTGCTCGAGCTCGCCATGAAGGAGCTGGCCGACGCGGGGGAGGTGCGCGGCGTCCTCACCGACGTCTCGTCGGCCGAGTCGGTGGAGGCGCTCGCGGCGGACGTCTTCACCCGGGAGGGCGCCTGCCACCTCCTCTTCAACAACGCGGGTGTGACATCGGGCGGCGGCGGTCGCCCCTGGGAGCAGGAGGCCAACGACTGGGCCTGGTGCTTCTCGGTCAACGTGTTCGGTGTGGCCAACGGCATGCTGTCGTTCGTGCCCCGCATGATCGCCTCGGGGGAGCCCGGCGTCGTGGTCAACACGTCGAGCATGGACGGCGGCATCGCCCCCGTGCCCTACGCGTCGGTCTACGCGTCGAGCAAGGCCGCCATCTCCTGCCTCACCGAGGCGCTGGCGCACCAGCTGATCGCAGCGGGCACCGATGTCAGGGCGGCGGTCTTCTACCCCTCGGGTGGGCTGCTCGACACGGGCCTGTGGACCGCCCAACGAAACCGGCCGACCGAGCTCGCCCGTACCAAGCCGAGGCCTCCCGCGCCGGGCACGACGTTCGAGGAGTTCAAGGCGCAGCTCGAGGCTGCGGGCCGCTCGGTGGACGTCATGGATCTCCACGACCTCGGCCGCTTCTGCGTGGAGGGCGTGAAGCGGGGTGACTTCATCATCGGCCACGGGCTCGAGGAATGCGCCGAGACGCTGCACCGACGGGCCGACGCGATCGGGGCCGGGATGCTCCCCCCGGCGGCCTTGAGCTGATGACCGCTACGGCGCCGGAGCGCTACACGGTCGTCTCGGCCGACGGCCATGCCGGCGGCGACATCGGCGACTACCGCCCGTACCTGCCCAAGCAGTGGCACGACGAGTTCGACGCCTGGGCCGCCGAGTACGTGAACCCCTACGCCGATCTGCTCGCACCGATCGCCTACCGCAGCTGGGACAGCGACCGCCGCCTGGCCGAGACCGAGGCCGACGGCATCGCGGCCGAGGTGCTCTTCCCCAACACCGTCCCGCCCTTCTTCGCCGAGGGCAACCTCGTCGCGCTGCCGCCGACGCCCGAGGACTACGAGCGGCGCTGGGCCGGGGTCCAGGCCCACAACCGCTGGCTGGCCGACTTCTGCGCCCGCACGCCGGGCCGGCGGGCGGGCATCGTGCAGGTCTTCGCCAACGACATCGACGACGCCCTCGCCGAGGTGCGCTGGGCCGCGGCCACCTTCGATCCCTTCGGCGGCATCCTCCTGCCGTCCATCCCGCCCAACTCCCACCTGCCGCCACTGTGGGAGGACCACTACGAACCACTGTGGCGTGTCTGCGCCGAGCTCGACGTCCCCATCAACATCCACGGTGGCAGCGCCCTGCCCGACTACGGCGAGCACGAGGCGGCCCGGGCGATGATGCTGATCGAGATCCCGTGGTTCAGCCACCGCTCCGTGTGGCACCTCATCTTCTCGGGTGTGTTGGAGCGTCACCCGACGCTGCGCTTCGCCGTGACGGAGCAGGGTGTGGCCTGGCTGCCCCGCGGCCTGCAGACGTTGGACTGGTTCTACGGCCGCATGACGACCGCCAACGCGGCCGAGGCGAACTTCTTCGGGGCGGCCGCGGCGAAGATGACGATGACCCCCACGGAGTACTTCGCACGCAACTTCTGGATCGGTGCCAGCTTCCTGCGCCCGAGCGAGGCTCCCCTCTGCCGCGACCTCGGCGTCGGGCACGTGATGTGGGGCGCCGACTACCCGCACTCCGAGGGCAGCTACCCGTACACCACCGAGGCGCTGCGGGTGGCGTTCGCCGACTACGGCGAACCCGAGGTCCGTTCCATGGTGGAGTCGACGGCGGCCTCGTTCTACGGCTTCGACCTCGACCTGCTGCGCCCGGTCGGCGACCGCATCGGGCCGCGGGTGAGCGACGTCGCCCGGCCGCTGCCCCCGGGGGAGTGGCCGACCGACACGACCTGCAACGCGTTCGACCCGACCCAGATTCTGCGGGCCTGGTGACGGCGAACCAGATGGGAGGAGACATGCAGACAGTCAGGTACGGCGCGCGCGCCGAACAGGTCAACCGGGAGATCGAGGCCAAGAAGGCGGACATCTGGTCGGAGGCCGTCACGGCCGTCTACGAGACGGATCCCGAGATCATCGCGGCCGTGCTGCCGCCGCCCCTGGTGCCCGGACCAGAGCCGCTGGTCCGCATCACGATCACCCGGGTCGAGATGCCCGGCCTGCCCGTCTTCGGCGCCGGCTGGATCGGCGTCCAGGCGCGCCACGAGGACAGGCTGGGGGAGTACCCGATCCTGATGCCGATGACGACCGAGCAGTCCCTGATCGGGGGCCGCGAGGTCAACGGCGAGCCCAAGAAGCTGGCCGAGGTCGAGGTGCACCGCGACGGGGACCGGGTCTCGGCGCACATCGCCCGCATGGGATCGGTCATCTGTGAGATCACGGGGCGGATCAGCGAGACCCGGGAGAACTACGAGCTGGCCAAGACGGACTTCTGGTTCAAGCTGTCGCCCTCCTGCGAGGCGGCCGGCGAGCTCGACCAGGATCCGCTCCTCGTCTATGGCGAGAAGACCGAGCGCACCCGGCTCCACGAGGGCATCGACGGCGAGCTCATCCTCAAGGAGGCCCCCCTCGACCCGGTGGCCGACCTCGTCGTCCGCCGCATGGTGGACCTGAACTGGACGGAGCGGGCCTCGACCCAGGTCGGCCGGGTCATCGGCCCGGTGCCGCGCGCCGGGCTCGAGCCCTTCATCCACCAGCGCTACGACGACCTCTCGGTGCTCGGGGCGAAGCGATGAGCGAGCGCTACACGATCATTTCGGCCGACGCCCACGCCGGGCTGCACTGTGAGGAGTACCGGCCCTACCTCGACGCCAGGTACCACCGGCAGTTCGACGAGTACCTGGCCGAGCGCCACGCCAACCGGGACCAGCAGCTCCAGATGAATTACGACTACATCATGGGATGGGAGACGGACAACGAGGAGGGTCTCCGCGGCGCTTGGGACATCGAGCAGCGCGACAAGGAGCTGGACGCGGACGGCGTCACGGCCGAGGTCATGTTCGCCGATGCCGACGCCATCACCGGCATGGCGTCTCCGCCCTTCGGGGCCGGGCTGTCCGCCGGCGCCATCGACGACCCCGAGCTCGCGTTCGCCGGCGCCCGGGCGCACAACCGGTTCCTGGCCGAGATGTGCGCCCGCAGTCCGGAGCGCCATGGTGGCATCGCGCTGGTGCCCATCACGCACGGCGTCGAGCGCTCCGTGGCCGAGATCGAGTGGCTGGTGGAGCAGCCGGGCATCCGTGGGATCATGGTGCCGACGATGTGGCACGACCTCGTGCCCTACAACCACCCCGACTACGACCCCGTGTGGGCCGCCTGCCAGGAGGCCGGGTTCCCCGTGCACACCCACTCGGGGGAAGCGCCCCAGGAAGAGTACAACGACAACATCGGCATCTACCTGGCCGAGGTGGTGTGGTGGGCCGCCCGCCCCATGTGGCACCTGCTGTTCTCGGGCGTCTTCGAGCGCTACCCGCGCCTCAAGTACGTGGTCACCGAGGCGGCGGCCTACTGGGCCGCCGACATGATGTGGAAGTGGGACCAGTACATGGGCGGCGGGCACACGACCAAGAAGATGGCGGCGCTGCTCAAGGGGAAGATCTCGAAGCTGCCGTCTGACTACTTCGGCGAGAACCTCTTCATCGGCGCGTCGACCATGTCGCGCGAGGAGATCCGCCGCCGCCACGTGCTCGGCTGCGACGTCGTGATGTGGGGGACCGACTACCCGCACCCCGAGGGCACCTGGCCCCACACCCAGGAGCGCCTGCGCAGCGACTTCGGCGGCATCCCCGTCGAGGACGCCCGCCAGCTGCTGGGCGAGACGGCGGCGCGGTGCTACGGATTCGACCTCGACGCGCTGCGGCCGATCGCCGAGCGCGTCGGACCGACGCCTGCGGACCTGGGCCAGGACCCGTCCCTGCGCACCGACCCCGAGGAGGTGCGGACCGCGCGCTGGTGGAAGGACGAGTACCAGCTGCGGCCGCCCGGCTGACGGCCATGAACGAGGGGCACATGCGGTTTTGTGCCAGCGACGAGTGGCGCAGCATCGTCCACGAGTCGATCCTCCCGGTGGCGTTGCGCGACGTCGAGCTGGGGGACGAGGCCATCGAGATCGGGCCCGGGCCGGGCTTCACGACCGACATCCTGCGCACCCGGACCGCGCACCTCACGGCGGTCGAGCTTGACGAAGGCCTGGCGGCCGCGCTGGCGGAGCGCCTGGCCGGCGGCAACGTCGACGTCGTGGTCGGCGACGCCACCGCCCTGGACTTCGGGGCGGGGCGCTTCACCGGTGCGGCCTCCTTCCACATGCTCCACCACATCGCGCCCGCGGGGGCGCAGGACCGGGCCTTCGCCGAGCTCGCCCGCGTGCTCGTCCCGGGCGGTGTGCTGGTGGCGGCGGACGGCGTCTACAGCGAGGGCAGCGCCGTCTTCCACGAGAACGACACCTACAACCCGATCGCCCCCGAGGAGCTGGAGGGACGGCTGGCCGCGGCGGGCTTCGGCTCCGTGCGCGTGCGCACCCACGACCTCGGGTGGGTGTGCACGGCCCGGGCCGGCTGAGCCGGCCTACATCTCCCCTTCGGGGAAGAAGTGAGGCCAGTTCGTCTGCATGGACGCCCCGTCGGCGATGATCGTGGCGCCGCACACGTAGCGCGCCGCGGGGGAGCACAGGAAGAGCACGATGGCGGCCATCTCGTCGACGGTGCCCATGCGGACGGTCGTCCCCCTGGCCACCAGCTCGTCGGTGAAGCCTGCCTCCGTGCGCCCGACCGTGGCCAGTTCCGAGGTGACCATGCCCGGTGTCGAGAACACCCCCGGGGCGAAGGCGTTGATGGTGACGCCACAGCGCATCAGGTAGGGCGCGAGCGTCTTGACCATGTTGACCACGCCGGCCCGGGCGGCGCCCGAGTGCACGAACATCGGCGCCCCCCGCTCGAAGGAGAAGGTGTGCACGACGTTCACGATGGAGCCCGAGCCAGCGTTGGCCATCGGCCCCATGAAGCGGCTCGTCATGTTCCAGGTGCCGTTCAGGTTGAGGTCCACCACTGCCCGCCACCCGTTGTCGGAGATCGTGCTGGGCAGGCCCGGGAACTGCCCGCCCGCGTTGTTCACGAGGAAGTCGACGCGGCCGAAGCGGTCGTACACCGCGTCGCGCAGCGCGTCGACCTGCGCGGGCTCGCGGATGTTGGTCGGCACCGCGATGCAGCTGCCCCCGCTCGCCGCGATGGAGCTCGCCACCTCGTCGAGCCGCGCCGCGGTCCGCCCCGCGATGACGACGTGACCACCCAGGCGGGCGAAGGCGTGGGCGACCTCGCGTCCGAGCCCGGTGCCCCCGCCCGTGACGACGGCCACCGTCCCTTCGAACAGGCCGTCGGAGAAGGTGGCCACCCCCGGGCCCGCTTCCCAGGTCACCGTGGGGTCACCCGGCGAAGTCCCAGCTCTCGCCCTTCTCGTAGTGGTGGAGGACGTTCTTGGCGATGAGGATGCGGTGGACCTCGTCGGGCCCGTCGGCCAGGCGCAGCGTGCGCGCGCCCAGGTACATCTGGGCCAGCGGCAGGTCGTTGGTGACCCCGGCGGCGCCCCAGACCTGAATGGCGCGGTCCACGACGCGGCTGTAGGCGGCCGGGACGAAGACCTTGATGGCGCTGATTTCGGTGCGGGCCTGTGGATCACCCTTGTCCACCTTCTCGGCGGCGTGGATCGTCATCAGCCGTGCCGCCTGCAGGTCCATGTAGCTGTCGGCCACGAAGCCCTGCATGAACTGCTTGTCCCTCAGCAGGCCGCCGTGGACCTCACGGGTCAGCATGCGCTCGACCATCAGGTCGAAGGCGCGCCACATCTGTCCGACCGAGTTCATGCAGTGGAAGATCCGCCCCGCGCCGAGGCGGTCCTGGGCGGCCCGGTGGCCGTCACCGACCTGTCCCAGCAGGTTGTCCAGCGGCACCCGGACGTTGTCGTAGCGCACCTCGCAGTGGTCCGACTTCGGGATGCCCCAGATACCGATGCCGCGCTCGATGATCACCCCCGGGTTCGACGTGGGCACGATGATCTGGGCCATCCGTCCGGGGCCCTCCTCGTCCTTGGACTCCTTGACCCGGCACATCACGATGAAGAAGTCCGCCGCCAGCCCGTTGGACGTGAACCACTTGTGCCCGTTGATCACCCACTCGTCGCCCTCGCGGATGGCGGTGGTCTGAATGGAGCGCGGGTCGGACCCCGCGTTCTCCGGCTCGGTCATGGAGAAGCCCGACTGCATCGTCCCCTCGACGAGGGGGAGCAGCCACTTCTTCTTCTGCTCCTCGGTGCCGTACTTGACCAGGATGGTCTGGTTACCCGAGTTCGGTGCCACCACGCCGAACAGCGACGCCGCCCCCACCGCATAGGCCAGGATCTCGTTCATGTAGGCGTGCGCCATGAAGTCGATGCCCATGCCGCCGTACTCGGGGGGCAGGTGGGGTGCCCACAGTCCCTCGGCCTTCACCTTCGCCTGGATCTCGGCGCGCAGCGCCTTGGCTTCGGCCCGCTCGGGCTCGGTGACGTCGCTGCCCCGTGCGTGCCAGAGCAGGGACTCGTTGGGCAGGATCTTCTCGTTGACGATGCGGGCGGTGCGCAGCCGGACGTCGTTGATGTCGTCGCTGAGCCCTGCAATGGGCGTCACGGTGATGGGCATTGGTCGATCCCCCCTGTGGGTCTGCGTCGTCTCCTGGCCCGAACCTTACGCAGAATCGTCGGTCGGTCCCGTGCCGGCCACCCAGCGGCCGGTCAACGCCCGCTCGTAGCGCCCGCGCCCGACGAAGCTGATCGCCCAACGGGTCAGCGCGCCGAACCGGTTCTTGAAGCCGGTGAGGAAGGTGACGTGCACCACCAGCCAGAGGAGCCACCCGACGAGGCCCCCGACCCGCAGCGGCCCGATCTTGGCCACCGCCCGGAACCGGGAGATGACGGCCAGGGTGCCCAGGTCGTGGTAGCGGAAGGGCTTGGGGTGCTCGCCCTTCAGGCGGCGCACGATCGTGTGCGCCGCGTGCGCCCCCGACTGCATGGCCACCTCGGCCACCCCGGGCAGGTCCTCGAGCGCCATGAGGTCGCCCACGACGAAGACCTCGGGGTACCGGGGCAGCGAGCAGTCCGGCGCCACCACGACCCGGCCGGCCTTGTCGACCTCGGCCCCCGCGGCTTCGGCGAGGTCCGTCCCCAGCCCCGAGGCGCGGGTCCCGGCCGCCCACACCTTGGTGGCGGCCGGGATCCACTCGGTCGTGGTGTCCTGCTTCGTGACCTCGACGCCCTCGTCGTCCATGTCGGTCACCATGGCGCCCAGGTGGATCTCGACGCCCATGCCGGTGAGGTCGCGCGCCGTGAGCCGGGACAGACGCCGGCCCATGGTCCCGACCAGCCGGTCGGTCCCCTCGACCAGGACGACCCGGGTGTCGTGGGGGTCGATCATCCGGTAGTTGCGCCGGAGCGCCCGCCGCGACAGCTCCTTCAGCTGGCCCGCCATCTCGACGCCGGTCGGACCCCCGCCCACGACGACGAAGGTCATCAGCCGGCGGCGTGCCACGTCGTCGGCCTCGGCCTCGGCCAGCTCGAAGGCGCCGAAGATCTGGCCGCGCAGGGCCAGGGCGTCGTCGAGCGACTTCATGCCCGACGCGGCGGCACGGAATTCGTCGTGCCCGAAGTACGAGGTGGCTGCGCCGCCGGCGACGATCAGGCTGTCGTAGCCGATGGCCAGGCTCTTCCCGAACTCGTCGACGTGGACGACGCGGGCGTCGACGTCAATGCGCTCCACCTCGCCCAGCACGACGCGCAGCGACGGGTAGTTGCGGAAGATGTCGCGGATCGCGGGCGCGATCTGGCCCTCCGACAGGATGCCGGTGGCCACCTGGTAGAGCAGGGGTTGGAAGAGATGGTGGTTCGTGCGGTCGATCAGCGTCACGCGGACCGGCTCGCGCTTGAGAGCCCGAGCCGCGAAGAGCCCGCCGAAGCCGCACCCGATGATCACGACGTGGTGCGGACGGCCCGTCTGCTCCGGCGTCGTCACAGGCCCTTCTGCAGGACGGTCTGGACGTAGTGCGCGAGTGGCATGTCCCGCGCCTCCTCGGGGGTGAACCACCCGACGGCGTCGGTCGTGCCGCCGACCTCGGGCCGCAGGGTACCCTCCCACGAGTCCACGCGGTACACGAGGCGGACGGAGTGGAGGCTGACCCCGTCGGGGAGCGTGCGCACGTCGGAGAGGACGTCGAGGAGCGGGCCGACGGCGATCGTCAACCCGGACTCCTCCTCCATCTCGCGGCGCAGCGAGTCGGGCGGGCTCTCACCGTGCTTGACGCCGCCTCCCGGGAGGAACCAGCGCCCGTGCAGCGTGAGGGAGGGTGCGGCGCGGGCCAGCAGCAGGCGACCCTCGGGGTCGCGGGCCACGCCGTAGGCGGCAATCCGCTGGCGCTTGCTGGCGTTGGGCACTGGGTGAAGCTTGTCGGCTCCCGGGCCCCCCGCCAACTCCGCCGGAAAGTACCCTGGCCGCGGCCGTCGGTGACCGCACCGGAGGCCGGACCGAAAGGGGTGCGCACATGGACACGGCGGCCGACTTGGAGGCCATTCGTCGCCTCAAGTACGCGTACTTCCGTACGCTCGACTTGAAGCAGTTCGAGGACCTCGGCACGCTGCTGACCGAGGACGCCACCGCCTCCTACGAGGACGGCAAGACGGTGCTCGAGGGGCGGGCCGCCATTGTGTCCTGGCTGGCCGCCGTCCTGGGCGACCCCGGCATGGTCACCGAGCACCACGGTCATCACCCCGAGATCACCTTCACCTCGGACACGTCGGCCGAGGGGACGTGGTACCTGCAGGACCGCGTGATCATCCCGGCCGCCGACCTCGAGATCGACGGCACCGCGTTCTACGCCGACGAGTACCGGCGGACGGGCGAGGGGTGGCGCATCGCACACACTGGGTATACCCGTGTCTTCGAGGAGCAGCGCACGCACTCCACCTTCGAGGTGCGCTCGTTCAGCTCGAGGTTCGGCCGGACCGGCTGATCCTGCCCGGTCAGGCCTCCGCCCGGCTGGCCGGGCTGAGGGTGAATCCCGGGTCGAACAAGGTGGAGGGCGCCAGCGCCTTCTCTATCGCGTCGACGAAATCGGGCTCGAGCACCACGTCGAGGGCCTTGACGTTCTCGACGATCTGCTCGGGCCGGCTCGCGCCCACGATGGCGCTGCTCACGTTCTGGTTCTGGAGCACCCAAGCGAGGGCCACCGACGCCGGCGTGTAGCCCGCCTCCCGGCAGAGCGCGGCGTAGGCCTGCACGGGCTCGAGGACCTCGTCGCGCAGGAGCCAGCTCATCTCCCCGCCCTCGGGCCCGGTCGCCCGCGTGCCCTCGGGCGGTGTCGCACCGGGGAGGTACTTGCCGGTCAGGATGCCCTGGGCGAGCGGCGACCACACGATCTGGCCCACGCCCTCCCTCTGGCACAGCGGGACGACCTCGGCCTCGATCACCCGCCAGATCAGGGAGTACTGCGGTTGGTTGGACACGATGCGGTCGAAGCCCATGTCGTCGGCCAGGCGGAGCGCGTCCTCTATCTGCTCCGCCGTCCACTCGGACACGCCCACGTAGTGGACCTTGCCCTGGCGCACGAGGTCGTCGAAGGCGCGCAGCGTCTCCTCGAGCGGGGCCTCGTAGTCGTAGCGGTGGGCCTGGAGCAGGTCGACGTGGTCGGTCTGGAGACGCCCGAGCGAGGCGTGCAGCGACTCCACGATGTGCTTGCGCGACAGGCCGCGGTCGTTGGGGTTGGGACCGGTCGGCCAGTAGACCTTGGTGAAGATCTCGACGGATTCCCGGCGCACGCCCTTGAGGGCCCGCCCCAGCACCGATTCGGCCGCACCCATGGCGTAGACGTCTGCCGTGTCGAAGGTGGTGATGCCGGCGTCGAGCGCGGCCCGCACGCACGCCACCGCGGCGGCCTCCTCCACCTGGCTGCCGTGGGTGATCCAGTTCCCGTAGGAGAGGGCCGAGACTTCCACGCCCGAGCGGCCGAGGTGGCGGTAGTCCATGCACCGGAGCGTAACCGGGTCCCCGTACGCTCGTCGGGTGGCCGGACCGGAGGTGCTGCACGTGCGCCGGGGGCTCGACGTGCCCCTGTCGGAGGTCACCTGGCGCGCCACGACGTCGGGGGGTCCCGGCGGGCAGCACGCCAACCGCACGCTCAGCCGGGTCGAGGTGCAGTTCGACGTCGCCGCCTCGGCCGTGCTCGGCCCGCGTCAGCGGGCCCGGCTGCTGCAGCGCCTCGGACCGGTGGTGCGGGCCAGTGCCTCGGAGTCCCGGTCCCAGGCACGCAACCGCCAGCTGGCGCTCGACCGGTTGGCGGCCAAGCTGAACGAGGGGCTGCGCGACGAGCCCACCCGCCGCCCCACCCGGCCCACGAAGAGCTCGCAGGTGCGCCGGGTGGAGGAGAAGCGCCGTCGCTCCCAGACCAAGCAGGCTCGCCGTCGGCCGGGCGAGGACGACTGACGGCCTGCGCTCAGTCGGCGAACTCGAAACCCTCGAGCGCCGCTCCCAGCCCGGAGTCGAGTCGGGCCAGCAGCTCGGCGTCCTCGTCGGCCCGCGGGCCGCGCAGGGCGGTGAGGGCGGCGTAGCCCTGGGCCACGAGCGTGGCGTCCTCGGCTCCCGCGTCGGCCAGGCCGAGGTCGCTGGAATGGGGGAACGGGGATCCCACGGTCAGGACGATCTGTCCCTTCTCCTCCGGCTCACCCTCCATGATGGAGCGCGCCGCCTCCGCCGCCGCGGGGCCCTCGATCTCCTCACGGTTCGGGGCCTCCCAGGACCCCGAGCCGCGGGCGGACTTGATCAGACCCGCCCCGCTCACCCGAGCCCAGCGGACGCCGCGGACCTCGGCGGGTGGCAGGTGCGGCACGTTGAGGTTCAGCACCGTGCGGGGCGGGGCGCCCGCCAGGAGCGAGATGAGCGCCACGGCCAGGTCCGCCGCCGACTCCCACGGATCGGGCTCCACGCCCACCCGCAGTGAGACCGCCAGGGCGCTGATGCCGAGCTGGCTCGCGGTCAGGGCGGCGCCGACCGTGCCCGAATGGAGCACCGATCGCCCGACGTTCACGCCGTGGTTGATGCCGGAGAGCACGAGGTCGGGCTTGGGCCCGACCGCGCCGAGCGCACCGGCGATCACCGAGAGGGCCGGGGAGGCGTCGAGCCCGTATGCCTCCACGGCCTCGGCACCTTCGACGAAGGCACGCTGGTAGCCGATGGTCGTCCGGTCGCTCACGGAGCCGACGGCTGCCGATGCGCCGCTGTAGTTGGAGCTGGGCGCCACGACGATGATCTCGTGCGGAAGACCCGGCCCGTCGGTGCCCGCCCGCTCTGCCCACCCGACCAATGCCCTCGTCAGCGCCGCGAGCCCCGGGGCTCCCACCCCGTCGTCGTTGGTGACGAGAATCCTCACGTGCACCCACCCTACCGGCCGGCGGTGCGGGCCGCCGGTGCCCGTCACCGGACGGTCGTGCCCCGGACACCGGGACGTCACTGGCCGCCCGCAGGAGCCCCTCACCCATGCCGAGGCCCTGGTCTGCTTCAATTCACTCGCAATGACGGCCCGAACGCCCAGGATCTCCGTCGCCTCGCCCACCGGCCAGCAGTGGCGCATCGGGCACGATCGCCAGGAGATCGTCGTCTGCGAGGTCGGTGCCACCCTGCGCACGTACTCGGTCGGCGAACACCCCGTGATCGACGGCTTCGGCCCCGACGAGTGGTCCCACTCGGGCCGTGGTCAGGTGCTCGCCCCCTGGCCCAACCGCCTGGCCGACGGCCGCTACGAGTACAACGGGGTGCGCGCCCAGGCCGCCCTCGACGAGCCGGAGCGCCGCAACGCCATCCACGGTCTCGTCCGCTGGCTGCCCTGGACGCTCCAGACCCGCCACCAGAACCAGCTCTCGCTCCGCCTGCAGCTCCATCCCTCGCCCGGCTATCCGTTCTCCCTCCTGCTCGAGATCGAGTACCACGTGGGCCGGGACGGCCTGACCGTCACGACGAGGGCCCAGTCGCTCGACGAGGGCTCGATCCCCTTCGGGCTCGGCTTCCATCCGTACCTGACGGCGGGACCCGGGACGGTCGACGGGGCGATCCTGCACGTGCCCGCGCACCACACCCTCGAGCTCGACGACCGCGGGCTACCGACCGGAGCGCTCGCTCCCGTCGAGGGCACCGAGCGCGACTTCACGACCTCGCGTTTCGTGGGTCCCGCCGTGCTCGACACGGCCTACACCTCACTGGAGCGCGACGCCGACGGGAAGGCCCGGGCCAGCCTCGATGCCCCCGGCGGTGCCGCGGGAGCCACGCTGTGGGTCGACCCCGGCTTCCCGTATCTCATGGTGTACACGGGGGACACCCTGCCCGAGTTGACACGTCGCCGCCGGGCGGTGGCCCTTGAGCCGATGACCTGCCCCCCCAACGCGCTGCGCACGGGCAAGGACGTCATCGACCTCCAGCCCTCGCAGGAGTGGACGGCCCGCTGGGGGATCGTTCCCCGGTGACGGCGCGGGCGACGGGCGGTGCGCCACTCGACGGTCACGTCGTCGCGGTGACGGGCTCGTCGAGCGGGATCGGCGCCGCCACGGCGCGTGCCTTCGCCGCGGTGGGGGCCTCCGTGCTCGTCAACTCGGCGCGCTCGGTCGCCGAGGGCGAGGCGGTCGCCGCCTCGTTGCCGGACGCGGTCTACGTGCAGGGCGACATCACGGATCCGGCGTTCGGCGAGCGGCTCGTGGGCGCCGCGCTGGAACGCTGGGGGCGCCTCGACACCCTCGTGAACAATGCGGGGACCACCGCCGTGATCCCGCACCACGACCTGGCGGCGGCATCCGTCGACGTGTGGCGGCAGATCTTCGAGGTCAATGTCTTCGGCACGTGGGCCATGACGGTGGCGGCCATCCCCGCGCTGCGCGAGGCGCGAGGGTCGGTGGTGAACGTCGCCTCGGTGGCGGGCGTGCGGCCCACCGGCTCCTCCATCCCGTACGCGGCGAGCAAGGCGGCGCTCAACCACATGACGGCGCTGGTGGCCAAGGTGGTCGGACCCGAGGTCCGGGTCAACGCGGTGGCGCCCGGTCTCATCGACACGCCCTGGACCGAGGACTGGGACGTGGTGCGCGACGCCGTCCGGCAGGTGGCCCCGCTCAAGCGCTCGGGACGGCCCGAGGACGTCGCCGACGTCATCGTGTCGCTGGCGGGGGCCGCCTACGTGACGGGCCAGGTCGTGGTCGTCGACGGCGGGCTCAACCTGGCCCTCTGAGCTCCGCTCAGCCCGGCGGGGTCACCATCCAGCGCACCGCGGCGGAGAGCCCCCTGGTGAGCGGTGCCACCGCCGCGGTGTCGACCAGCAGGTCGAGGGGTCCCACCAGCGACAGTCCGAGCTCCCGGCGCGCCCATCCGGGCAGGATGCCGATGGCGGCCGCCAGCACCAGGGCGTAGACGGCCCGCTCGCCCGGGCGGCGGGCGACGCCGCGCAGGAGCCAGTCCCGCGCCTCGCGAGCCTGCGGCCCGGCGTAGAGCTCGGGTCGCACCCGCAGCAGGTAGCTCTCGACCTCGACCGCCGAGCGCGGGGCCCAGGTGGCGCCGAGGGCGAACGCCACGGATGCCACCTCCTCGTAGTAGCGATCGCACTGCTCCGGCCCGAGCGGCCGGGGGCCGTAGCGCCGTGAGGACGCCAGGAAGCTCGAGACCTCGGCCACGTGGATGAAGGTCACCAGCTCGGGGTCGTCCGCGGCGTAGGGCCTGCCGTCGGGAGCCGTCCCCTTGACGCGGCGGTGGACCCGGTGCACCTGCGCGATGGCCGCCTCGGCCTGCGCGGTGGTCCCGAACGTCGTCGTGCCCACGAAGCTCGCGGTCCGCCGCAGCCGGCCGAGCGGATCCTCCCGGTACCCCGAGTGCTCGGCGACACCGGCCATGGCGAGCGGGTGCAGCATCTGGAGCAGCAGCGCGCTGACGCCGCCGACGAGCATGACCGGCAGGTCGGCGTGCACGAACCGTGCCATCCCGCCCGGCGGCAGGTAGGCCTCGTCGGGATCGGTGGCGATCGGGGCCGGTTCCTCTCTCATCCCGATGGCGCGGCGCACGTTGCGCGCCATGCCAACCCGGGACGGCGCGGCCAGCCCGCCCACCAGGCGCAGCGGGGCGCCGGCGACTGCGCCGCCGAGGCTGGCCGCCCGCTCGACTGGGTTCAACGAGACCACGCTGAGAGCTTCGCACGTGGCAAAGTGCCCTTCATGCGCTTCGTCGTCCTGGGGGCCGGTGCCATCGGCGGCGCCGTCGGTGCCCGGCTGTTCCAGAGTGGCTACGACGTCACGTTGGTTGCACGGGGTGAGCACGGCCGCGCCCTGCAGTCGGGCCTCGTCCTCGAGGCCCCGGGCGAAACGGTCACCCTGCCCATCCCCACGGTGTCGGACCCCGCGTCCGTCGAGTGGGACGAGGACGCACCGGGTGGCACCGTCGTGCTGCTGGCGGTGAAGGGCCAGCACACGGACCACGCGCTGGTGCAGCTCGCCGTGGCGCCCACGGCCACGCCGGTGGTCTGCATGCAGAACGGCGTGGAGAACGAGCGCCGGGTGCTGCGCCACTTCCCCAACACCTACGGCATGTGCGTCATGTGCCCCGCCACGCAGCTTCGTCCGGGCGTGGTGCAGGTGCACTCGGCCCCTGTCTCGGGGTTGCTCGACCTCGGGCGCTTCCCCTCGGGCACGGACGACCCGGGCCAGGCCATCGCGGACGCCATCGACGCCACGACGTTCCAGTCGGTCGCACGCCCCGACATCATGCGCTGGAAGTACCGCAAGCTCTTGATGAACCTGGCCAATGCCGTCGAGGCGCTCAGCGGGCCCGAGGGGAGGTTCGGCGCGCTGGCCCGGGAGGCCCAGCGCGAGGGCAAGGAGGCCCTCGCCGCGGCGGGCATCGCCGTGGCCAGCTCCGAGGAGGACCGAGAGCGCCGGGGTGATTACCTGCAGCTGTCACCGACGCGTTCGGGGGAATGGCAGGGGGGCTCGAGCTGGCAGAGCCTCGCCCGCGGCGCGGGGTCGATCGAGGCCGAGTTCCTCAACGGGGAGATCGTGCTGCTCGGCGCGCTCCATGGCGTGCCGACCCCCGTGAACGCGTTGCTGCAGCGGCTGGCCGTCCGTGCCGCAGCGGCGGGGGCGCCGCCGGGCTCGTGGACGACCGAGGACCTGAGCCGGGCGGCGGGCGTCCGACATGGGGAGTGAGCGCGCCACGGCGCTGGACCGCACGGCGCCGTTCGGACCTGCACGTGGGCGGGAGCTGGCGACGGTGGACTGGCGGCGGTGGCGGCGCGCCACACGCGCGAGCACCTCGCGCACGCGGTCGGGGCGGTGGGCCGGCCCCGCTGAGCCGGCCCGCTCAGTCGCTGTGGAGGGCGGCGCGCACCTCGTCGGCCGCCTCGGGTTGCAGCGAGCCCGGGGCGTCGATCCGCAGCTGGTGCACCGTGCCCGTGAATGGCGCGGGCGGCGCGTAGGCGGGGGACACGGGGAAGCCGGTGTCGTGTCCGAGCCGGAGGCCCGCGCCGCCGTGCTGCATGGCGAGCGGCAGTGGGCCCTCCACGGCGATCTCGTCCATCACCGCCGGTCCGAGCAGGAGCACCATGCGGCCGGGCGCGCCGGCGGCACCCACCTCGTAGAAGACCCCCAGCTCGTGGCGGCCGGCGGGGAGGGCGGACGGCGCGGCGAGCTCGAGCACGTCGATCGCGCGGGCGAAGGTGAAGCGGGGGACGCCGCCGACGACATAGAGGGCGTAGCCCCCGAACCAGTCGCCGATCGCGAAGACCACACCCTCGGCGGTCCCCGGTCCGGTCTCGACGTCAGCGGTCATCCGGAAGCCTCCCCACAGCAGGGGGAGCGACTCGTCCGCCACCGCGCCGCCGCCGGGCACGTACGTGCGTGAGGGTCCGGCGGGCCAGGTCGGCGGGATGAAGCCGCCGAAGCGGTCGGCCAGGCCGTCCGAAATCGGCAGGACGTTGTTCCGTCGGGCCTCGTTCGTCCACAACTCGGTCATCCGGCTCAGGCGCTCCGGCTCGACGCCGGCGCGGTCGGTCGCCTCGGAGAAGTCCGCCGACAGGTCGAAGAGCTCCCAGCGGTCCTCGTCGAAGTTGCGGCTGCCGACGGCGAGCTCCTCCTCGTCGAGGACGCCCGTGGCGATGTGGTTGGTCGTCGCCTTCCAGCCCTCGTGGTAGATGGAGCGCGAGCCCATCATCTCGAAGTACTGCGTGTGGTGGAGCTCGGGCGCCCCGGGGTCCTCGAAGGCCGAGAGCAGGCTGACGCCGTCGACGGGCTGCTGGGCCACGCCGTCCACCTCGTCGGGCACCTCGAGCCCGGCGGCGGCCATGATGGTGGGCATCAGGTCGATGGCGTGCGCGAACTGAGCCCGCACCTGGCCCTCGAGGGCGATGCGCCCAGGCCAGCGCACGATCAGCGGCGTGCGGGTCCCGCCCAGCCAGGTGTTGCGCTTCCAGAGCTTGTGCGGGGTGTTGCCGGCCCACGCCCATGCCCACGAGTAGTGGTTGTAGGTGCTGAATCCGCCCCAGTCGTCGTAGTGCTCGAGGTTCTCGGCGACCGACTCGCGCACGTGGGCGGTGAAGCGGTGCTCGTTGAAGCTGCCCTCCTTGCCCCCCTCGGCGCTTGCGCCGTTGTCGGAGAAGACCATCACGAGCGTGTTGTCCATGACCCCGAGGCTCTCGAGCGACGTCAGCACCCGCCCGATCTGGGCGTCGGTGTGGGTGAGGAAACCGGCGAAGACCTCCTGCTGGCGCGTGTGCATGCGGCGCTCGTCGGACGACAGGTCGCTCCAGGCCCGCACCCATTCGGGCCGCCGTGTGAGAACGGTCCCCTCCGGTACCACGCCGGCGGAGACCTGGCGGGCGAACAGCTCGTCGCGCCAGGCGTCCCATCCCTTGTCGAACACGCCGCGGTACGGATCGACCCACTCGGGCGCGACGTGGTGCGGCGCGTGCATGGCCCCGAGTGCGAAGTAGAGGAAGAAGGGCTTGCCGGGCGCGCCCTGCTGCTGGTCCTGGACCATGCGGACCGCCTGATCGGCCAGGTCCTCGCTGAGGTGGTACCCGTCTTCGGGGCGGCTGGGCGCGTCGATGTAGTGGTTGTCGCACACGAGGTTCGGCGCCCAGTGGTTGGTGTCACCCTGGAGGAACCCGTAGTGGCGCTCGAATCCGAGGCCGAGCGGCCAGCTGTCGAACGGCCCGGCCGCCGAGCGCTGCCAGCGCGGCGTCAGGTGCCACTTGCCGACGGCCAGCGTGGAGTAGCCGGCATCGCGCAGCAGACGGGGGAGCGCGGCGGCCGTCCTCGGCAGGCGCGCGTGGTAGCCGGGGAAGGCGAGGGGGATGTCGGCCAGGAAGCCCATCCCGACCGCGTGGTGGTTCCGGCCCGTGAAGAACGAGGCCCTGGTCGGCGAGCACAGAGAGGTCACGTGGAACCGGTTGAACGGGGCACCCCCCGCTGCAAGCGAGTCCATGTGCGGCGTCCCGATGTCCGAGCCGAACGCGCCCAGGTGGCCGAAGCCGGTGTCGTCGAGCACGATGACGACGACGTTCGGCGCGCCGGCGGGGGGCTTCGGGTCGTCAGGGAAGCGGGGGGTCGACTCGGCCGCGGTGAAGCCGATCTGCTGGGGCTCGTCCATGGCCCCGAGGGTAGACGGTGGGCTCCCGACAGAACGGGGGGGCGGGGCTAACCTGGCACCCGATGCTGGGCCATGTTCCCGGACCGCCCCAGCCCTCCTTCCCGGTGGGCCTCGGGCCGTTGATCGGCTACGTGGCCACCCGCGAGCCCCGTCCGCCCGGCGACGGGCCTCCACGGGAGCCCGCCTGGGCGGAGAGCGACGACGACACGCTCGACCAGTTCGCCGACGTGGGCGAGTGGGAGCCCATGCACCGCCCACTGATCAAGGTGACCGCGGTCGTCCTGTCGATCTCGCTCGTCGTGGCCGGCGTCGGCACCGTGCTGGAGTTGCTGCTCTCCGCTCACTGACGGCGCCGCCGCTGCCGCACCAGGAGCCAGACCAGGCCGGCCACGACGACGAGGCCACCGATGACAGCGGCGACGATCGCGCCGGTGTTCGATCCGCCCGCTGGCTCGGGTGCCGAGGTCGTGGTGGCGGGCACCGTGGTGGTGGTCCGCGCTGCCGTCGTGGAGGTGGTCGTCGGGGAGGTGGTCGTCGGGGAGGTGGTCGTCGACGCGCCCGCCGACGGTGCCGAGAAGGCCACCACCCGGTCCGCGACGGGGGCCAGGAGGAGCCCGGCACCCACCGCCGGGGTCGGGAAGTGGTTGGCCTCCGCGCCGACGCTCGTGTGCTCCTCGACGGCACCTGTGGTCGCGTCGAGGCCGTAGAGGTCGCCGTTCTGGCCGATGGTCCAGATCAGGCCGGCGGCGACGATGGGTGGACCGCCGCCCACGGACGAGCTCCACAGCAGGTGGAGCCTTGCGGGGGCCGACGAGGCCTGCACCGCGATGGTACCGCTGAGGCAGGGCAGGTAGACCGTCGTGCCCTCCACGGCGACGCCGCCGTCGATGTCGTCACCGCACGCATCGCCCAGGGACGCCTGCTGGCCTCCGATCCCCCCGAGGGAGGACCCGTTCAACAGGTAGACGATCCGTGCCTTGCCGGCCCCCACCACCTGCCCGTCGGCGAGGAGGGCGGGAGCGGTGGACATGTCGAGGTCGTGGGCGTTGTTGGTGGGCCACGAAGACGGAGCGAAGTACTGCAGAAGGGTGAGCGACGGGGAGAGCTCGAGCACCGAGTCGCTGTCGTCGTAGGCATGGCTCGACGAGTACACCGAGCCGTTGCCCGCCTCCACCCAGATGTCGCCCTGCGGGTCGACGACCGGGGCGGCGCCGCCCATCCAGATCGCGCCCTGGCTCTCCCCGGATGCGGAGTCGACCGCGAATTCGGCCGGGGTGCCACCCGTCTCCGGCACCGAGATCACCCAGCCCCGGTACGTGGAGCAGTCGCCGTAGTTCCCGCCGTAGCCGAAGACGACCCGGCCGGCGTCGAGCGTCAGGCCCGTCCGCTGCAGGAGCGCCGACGGCGTGGAGCCCGCCGGGTCGACGTCCTGGGTCAGCTCGGTCTTCCCGGTCGCCGCGCTCAGCCCGATGAGCATGTGCGCCGGGCTGCCCTTGACGAGCTCGTCGGCCACCACGAAGACCTCGGAGCGCGTCGGGTCGATCACGGGCGTGCCGGTGATGCCGACGGTCGGGGAGATGTCGCCGCACGGGAGCGACCCGGCGGGCACCGGTGTGGCGAGGTGGCTGGACCACTCGATGGCACCGGTCGTGGCCGACAGTGCGTCGACCGTGTCGTTCTCGGTGGCGACGAACACGTGCCCGTCCCACACCAGGGGCTCGCCGTAGAGCTCCCCGTCGAGGGCGGGGGAGGTCCACGCCGCCGAGGAGAGGCTGACGGAGGACGCGGCGGCGGCCACACCGCTCCCCTCGGGGTCTCCGTGGTAGACGGTCCACGACGGGGTGCTCGTCGACGGTGCAGACGTGCTCGTCGACGGCGCAGTCGTGGTCGTCGTGTCCGCCAGCGCAGGACCACCGGCGGCAGCGAGTACGAGCAGCACCGCCGATGCCGCCACCGCGGCGCCGTGGCGTGCGGCGCGGATCCCCCTCATGCCGCCGAGAGGACGTGCAGCCGCGGCGTCAGCCGGCGCCGCCGGTGCGGCCGCGTCGCCGCAGGGTGGAGTCGACGGCCACCGCCACGATGAGGACCACGGCCGTGGCGATGTCGGTCCCCGCCGTGCTGATGTTGAGCAGGGCCAGGCCGTTGGTGAGCGTGGCGATGACGAGGCCGCCGAGCAACGGGTGGATCGGCTTCCCGTAGCCACCGAAGAGGCTCGCCCCGCCGATCACCGCGGCCGCGACCGCATAGAGCACATACGTGCCGCCGTCGAACCCGACGGAAATGGAACCGAGACGTGACGCGTACACCACCGCCGCCAGGCCGGCCGTGAAGCTGCACAGCGCGAACGCGACGGTCCGGATCCGCGCCACCTTGATGCCGGCCCGCCGGGCAGCTTCGGGGCTGGCACCGATGGCGTAGATGTAGCGACCGAGGCGCGTCCGGGCGAGCAGGAAGGACTGGGCGACGAGGATCAGCACGACGACGGGGATGACCCACGGAACGCCTCGGACGGGGGAGGTGACGATGCCCCGGTTCAGGTTGCAGACGTACACCAGCACGACCCCGGCGATGCCGGTCGCGCCCACCGTCAGGAGCGTGATCCCTAGCGGGGGCACGCTCAACCCCTGTGCCCGGCGCCGTGCGGTGCGCAGGATCGAGGTCAGCGCGTAGAGTCCCACGACCACGAGGAGCAGGATCCAACCTGCCGCCGGCGTCATGGTGCCGCTCACGAGGTCGTCGATGACGCTGTTGGAGACCGTGATGACCCCGCCGACGGCGCCCTTGTCGACGTCGAAGACGTAGATCAGGACGCCCTGCCAGCCCAGGAGGCCGGCCAGGGTGACGACGAAGGAGGGGATCCTGAGCCTTGTGATGATCGTTCCCTGGAGGGCACCGATGACGGCGCACGCGGCCATGCCCACGATGAGCGCGGCCCACCAGGGCCAATTCTGCGGCGACCCCATCAGTGCCATCGCGATGGCGGCGCCGACCGCGCCGACGAAGCCCACCGAGAGGTCGATCTCGCTGAGGAGCAGGGCGTAGAGCTCGGCCATGCCGAGCAGGATGATGAAGGTCGCCTGCACGAACAGATTGACGATGTTGGTCGCCGACAGGAAGGCGCTCGACTGCACCTCGAAGAAGATGCAGATGACGATGAGCCCGATGATGATGGGGAGCGCCCCGCTCTCGCCGCCGCGGATGCGCTTCCACCACGCTCGTAGGTAGTCGCCGAGGGAGCCCGCCAGGACGTCGGGCGCCAGGACGACGAGCTCGTCGGGTGCGATGGCGCTGCTGGGGGTGCCGGCCGCGTCCGCCGGCTGGCCGTCCGCGCTCCCCCCCGAGGCCACCGGGTCGTCGATCGTGTCGGTCATCGCCCCGTCACCCTGCCGCGGCCCGGGTCGACGCGCCCGAGGTCATGTAGTCGACGACCACCTCGCGGTCGAACTGCTCCGCCGGGCCCGATGCCACCATGCGGCCCAGGTAGAGGACGGCGATGATGTCGGCCACTTCGAAGACGTCGTTGAGGTTGTGCGAAATGAGGATCACCGCGGTGCCCTGGCTCGACAGGCGTTTGATCAGCTCGAGCACCATCTGTGTCTGCGCCACGCCGAGGGCGGCGGTGGGCTCGTCCATGATCACGAGCTTGGCGGATTGCATCACCGCCTTCGCCACGGCGACCGACTGGCGCTGGCCGCCCGAGAGTGATTGGACGGGCTGGCGGATGGAGCGGACCGTCGTCACGTGGAGGTCGTCCAGGGTCCTGCGGGCCGCCAGCTCCATGGAGGACTCGTCGAGCAGGCCGCGGCGCATGGTCTCGTGCCCCAGGAACATGTTCTGCACGATGTCGAGGTTGTCGCACAGCGCCAGGTCCTGGTAGATCGTCGTGATCCCGCGCGCCTCGGCGTCGTTGGGACTGTGGAAGTGGATGGGTGTCCCTTCCCACAGGATCTCCCCCTCCGCGGGCTCCCACAGGCCCGCCACCGTCTTGATCAGCACGGACTTGCCGGCGCCGTTGTCACCGGCCAGGGCCGTGACCCTGCCGGCCGGCACCGTGAAGTTCACGCCGTCGAGGGCCCGGACCGCCCCGAAGACCTTGCTGACGCCCCGCAGCTCCAGCAGCGGTGCACCCTCGGTCATGTTGGCACCCCCCCTGTGGCGACGGCGGTTCTCAGGACTGGATGGGCTCCCAGTGACCGACCCCCCATCCCTGGTGGGGACGGGGGGTCGGTCTGGAAGCTTTTCGATGGCCCGACACTACCCAGCTGGGCTTGTCGAGCCAATGACGCTTACCCGGAGATGCCGGCCGCCTTGCAGTCGGCCGCATACGAGCCGGTGCAGAGCTGCGAGGCCGGCACGAAGTTGTCCTTGATCACCGTGGCGTTCATGTTCGCCGTGGTGACCCACTTGGGCGTCTCGAGGACGGAGGGGACGCTGACCGATGCGGTCGTGTCCTCGGTCTTGCCGTTCACCAGCGACTTCGGCGGTGTCTTGCCGGCCCGCAGGTACAGGGCGAGCGCAACGGCGGCCTGCGCCTCCAGGTAGATCGGCTTGTACACGGTGCCGCACTGGTAGCCGGCCAGCACGTTCTGCAGGCCCGTGAGCGTCGCGTCCTGCCCGGTGGTCGGGAAGGTCTTCGGCTTCACGTGGAGGGACTCGAGGTAGGTGATGATCGGTGCGCCCGTCTCGTCGTTGGGGATCAACGCCGCGTTGACGTTGGGGTGCGCCGTGTACACGGCCTGGAACTCGGTCTCGGCCGTCGGCGGGTCCCATGTCCCGGCGGTGTGGGCCACGGCGGTCCACTTGCCGCTCGTGAAGTACGGGTTGATCACGGAGTCGTAGCCCTGGGCGAAGAGCGTGGCGTTGTTGTCCGTCACGGCGCCGTGCATGACGACGACCTGCGGCTTCTTGACGTGCCAGGCGGCGACGCAGCTCACGAGGCCCTGACCCATGACCTTGCCGACCGTCACGTTGTTGAAGCTGACGTAGTAGGCCCGGCTCCCGCCGAGGGTGAGGCGGTCGTAGTCGATGACCTTGACCCCGCGCGCCTTGGCGTAGCTCTCGATCTGGGCGCCCACGCCCGAGTCGAGCGGGTCGACCAGCAGCACGGTCGCCCCGTTCGAGATGTCGGTCTGGGCGTCGGTCAGCTGCGTGGCGTCACTCCCGAGGGCGTTCTGCACCACGTACTGCGACGAGCTCAGGCCGGCCGTCGAGAGGGCCTTGGTGATGTCCGGCTGGTCGAACTCGACGTAGCGCGTCGAGCTCACCGTGTCCGGCAGGATCGCCGCGACCTTTCCCTTGCCGGCCGCTGCCAGCCCCTTGAACGCCTTCATGGCGGTGAAGCTGTTGGTGAACGAAGTCGTCGAGATGTTGGATGGCACGCTCACACGGACCGAGGCAGAGGCCTCGCCGCATACCGCGCCGACCAGCATCGCCGACAATGCGAGGGAGAGCCCCCCGAACATGCCTGCCCTGCTGAAACGCACATTGTCTCCTTTGGTCCGGGCCGCCCGGTCAAAGCGGGCCCTCTCGGTGGTTACACCTGCCCCAATGGGTGGGTGTATTGCAGTTTCGTTGCAGCTTCTTGAACCTTATAGAGGCCAAGGTCCCTTTGCTGGGCGGGCGCTGTGCGCGGGCGTACGGCGAGGTGAGTGCGGCGCTCAGGCCTGGCCGGTCGCGCCAGCCCATGCCGCCGCCCCGGCCAGACCGGCATCGTCGCCCAGCGCGGCGGGCACGATCGTCAGGTCGGCCGGGTGGTGCTCGGGCCGGCTCAGGACGAGGTCACGGAGCGGGCCGAAGAACCCCGCACCCCGGCCGAGCCCACCGCCGATGACCACCGTGCTCGGGTAGAAGGACATGACGAGGTTCGACACCCCGACGGCGCAGGCAGTGATCGCGCCCTCCCAGATGGCGGTCGCCCTGGCGTCGCCGCCCGCCGCCGCCGATTCGACCTCCCGGGCGTCGAGCGGCCCGAGCCCCGCATCGCGGGCCATCCGGGCCAGGCCGCTGCCCGATCCCAGCCCCTCGAACGTGCTGGGCGCCCCCTCCCGCCAGGCGTGCCAGTCGATGACGGTGTGGCCCACCTCGGCCAGCGAACGCCGCCCCCGCAGAAGGCGGCCCTCGTGGACGACACCTGCGCCGATGCCCGTCGAGATGGTGAGGTAGGCGAGGTCGGCGGCCCCAACGCCCGCGCCGAACGCAGCCTCGCCCACGGCCGCCAGGTCGGCATCGTTGGCGATGTGGGCCCGCATGCCGAGCCGGGTCGCCAGCTCCTCGTCGGAGAGCAGGTCGGGCCAGCTCTCGGGGAGATGGGGTGCCCACAGGAGCCGCCCGGCTTCGTAGTCCACGGCGCCCGGCAGACCGACCACCGCGTACGACGCGGTGCCGTGCGCGCGTTCGCCGCCGACGGCGCCGATGAGGTCGATCAGCGCGGCCGGCACGTCGGCGTGCCCCGGGGTCGGGGCCGACCGCCGCAGCAGGATGCAGCCCCGGTGGTCCACCAGCGCAGCACGCATCTGGGTGCCGCCGACGTCGGCCGCCAGGACGGGGGGCGCCGTCACCACGGGGTCCTCATGGCGCCAGTCTCGCTCGGTCCCCCGGGGCGCACGCAGCAGGCGAGGGGTGCCGCCGGTCACCAGGTCGTGACGCAGTACGACTTCGGCGCGCCGTTCAGGTACTTCAGGAGATCGGCTTCGCTGAGCAGACCGGTCTGCGAGCCCACGTCCTGGACCACGCTCATGGCGTTCACCGGGGCCCAGGCCAGTGCCTCCCCCAGCGGGAGCCCCTTCACCAGCGCGGCGACCAGGGCCGAGGAGAATGCGTCCCCGGCGCCGGTCCGCTCCTTCGGCGGGAAGGGATCGGGGTACGCAGGGACGCGGTAGCGGTGCGAGCCGTCCGACGCGTAGGCGCCCTCGGGGCCGTCCGTGACGACCACGGTGCTCGGCCCGAGCCGGTGGAGCGACCGGAGGATCTCCGAGAGCTTTCCGTGATCGCCGCCGCCGATCTCGACCGCCTCTTCCCGGTTGCAGATCAGCACTTCGGCCCGTCGGTAGATGCCCGCCATGGCCTCGGACCCGAGGGCGATCTGGAACGTCCCCGGCTGGAACGCGAAGCGCACGGAGGGTTCGGCATCGAGCCAACGGACGATCTGGTCGTAGTACTCGGGGGCGTCCGAGCCCACCGAGCTCAGGTACATCCAACGGGGGATCTCACGCGGGCTGAGGTCGGGCCAGTGGTAGTCGAAGAGCTCGTGGCGGACGAGGATCGTGCGGTCCTGCCCGAACCAGAGCACGAAGTTCCGGTTGCTCGGCTGCGTCGGATCGAACCGCATCAGGTAAGTGTCGACGCCTTCGTGCTCCAACGACGCCTGCATGGTGCGGCCGATGTCGTCGGACCCGACATGGGCCGCGATGGCCGTCGAGAGCCCGAGGCGCGAGAACCCCACGGCGGCGTTGGCGGCATTCCCACCGGCGTCGACCGTCACGGCGTACTCGAACGGGACCTTGCCCCCGAAGGGCAGGTCCATCCAGTGCCCGTGGTCGTCCTCCCAGATGCGGATGTGGGCGTCGGCCAGCCGGATGAACACGTCGGTCGCGGTGTCACCCACGCTGAGCACGTCGTAGTGCGCCATGAAGCTATGTGACTAAAGATCAACGCCGCCCAACAGGGCATTTGGTCACGATGCGTCCCACGGGGGGACCAATTGCCCGCCCGGTGGCTACGCCGACACCTCGTCGGGCCCGTAACCGGCCTTCTTGAGCAGGCGGCGCAGGTTGGCCAGCTGCTCGGCGTCGATGTCCTTGTGGCGCCCGGGATCGAAGGTCTCGGTCTCGCCACCGGCGGTGACCAGGACATTGCCCTTGTGGGTCTCCTCCACGGTCCCCACGGCGTTGAGCAGCGAGAGGATCGAATGCCACTCGATGTTGTGGCTCAGGGGGTGCCGGAAGATCTGGGCCAACGTGTCGCGATGATGGCTGTTCAGGTGCTCGGGCGCTGCCACGTTCGATCCTCCCGTTTCGTCGTGCTCCGACAGCCCGACCGGGCCATCCTGGCACTGTGGAGAGTGTGCGTGCGCGGCCACAACGCTGGAAGTGCCGAAGGACCCCAATTGCCGTGTAGAACTGCAGCGGATCCGCCGGCGTCAGAGGAGGCCCGCACATGAGCAGCGACGACGAGTGGTCACCGGACGAGGCCCTCGGTACCGAGACGTTCCGCCAGGGTGACGTCGCCGAGGACGAGGGCGAGCGCATCAGCCCCTCCTTCCGCGAGGCAATCGAACAGGACCCCTCCCTCGACCCGACCCTGGTGGCCGACGAGGTGGAGCTCCGGGAGCTGGGGGCGCAGCTCGACGACCCCGAGCTCCTGGTGACCCTCGAGGGCGGCATCGACGACCCGGACGGGATCGACACCCCCGGCCCGCGGCCCGACCCGGAGGCCGACGAGGGGTGGGACCTGAGCGCCCCCCTCGCCGCCGACGAGGAAGACGAAGAGGTCGACGAGGAGCCCGAGCGGGGTTAGTCGAGCTCTCGCAGCCGGAGCCTCCCGCAGGCCTCGGCGAGGGCGGCGCGGGCCCGTGGGTCGGCCACCTGCTCAATGAGGAGCTGTGCCTGGGCGTGCTGCGAGCGCCCGAAGAGCTCGGCACAGCCGTGCTCGCTGATCACGGCCGAGTGCTGGAACGACGTCACCGGGTTGGTCAGGACCGGGACGACCGTCGACGAGTCCGTCTTGTCGTGCCAGGCGGGCACCGCCACGACCGCGTGCCCCCCCGGGGAGTGCAGCGCCCCGGAGACGAAGTCGGGTTGCCCGCCGAAGCCCGAGTGGATCTGTCCGTCGACGAAGCTGGCGTTGGCTTGGGCGAACAGGTCGACCTGCATGGCAGCGTTGATCGAGAGCATGGAGGGATGGGCGGCGATGCGCGCCGGGTCGTTGACCGTCTCGGTCCGCAGCATGCGGAGCTGCTCGTTCCCGTCCGCCCAGTCGTAGAGCTCGGGCGAGCCGATCAGGAAGGAGGTGTAGATCGGGTCCTCCGGGTCGAGCGCACCGGCGTGGTCGAGGTCCATGACCCCGTCGCTGATCATCTCGGACCACACGCGCAGACCCCGGCGTCCCGACATCATCCGGGCCGCCACGGTGGGGATGAGCCCGATGCCGAGCTGCAGTGTCGTGCCATCGGCCGCGAAGGCCGCCACGCGCTCGCCGATGGCGGTTGCCGCCTCCTCGGAGCCGTGCCCGGAGGGCGAGGTCAACGGCTCGTCGGCCTCGAGGAGGCCGTCGATGGAGTCCAGGGGGATCTCGCCCGCACCGAACGTGTAGGGCATGTGGGGGTTCACCTGCGCCAGGACCAGGCCGCCACGAGCCCGCGTCTGCTCGATGGCGGCCGGGAGCACGTTCACCTCGATCCCCAGAGAGACCTTCCCGTCCCGGGGCAGCGACGTATGGATGAGGACGGCGTCGGGCTGGCGCACGGTGTCGAAGAGGCGGGGCACCAGCGAGAGCCGCATGGGCAGGTAGTCGAGCATCGGGTTGTGGCGCATGCCCGGACCGACGAAGGGCGTCTCGCAGATGAAGGAACGATGCCGGGCGAAGTCGTACTGGGCGTTGAGCTGGAAGACGCGGCATGTCTCCAGCGCCTCGGTGAGGGCCCGGACCAACGCGAACGGGGTCGCCGAATTGCCGGAGATCACGATCCGCGGCTCCCGCCCGCCCAGAGCACGGATCCGCGCGACCGCCTCCTCGAAGGTGAGCGTCTGCATGGACCCAGTGTCACAGAGGCAAAGGGCGCCAAACAGGGACATTGGACCCTATCGGCATGCCTCTTGATCAGGGACGATCGGTGCAGATGGCGCGCGTCGGGCGCAGTTGCGGAGGTATGGGTCGTGCAGGAGATTCGATGGTTCGAAGAGATCGGGCTCAAGGACACCGGTTCGGTGGGTGGCAAGGGCGCCAACCTCGGTGAGCTGACCGCGGGGGGCCTCCCGGTCCCTCCGGGATTCGTCATCACGGGCGAGGCCTATCTCGATGCCGTCGGACGGGCGGGCATCCGGGATCGGCTCCAGGCGATCCTGGCCGAGGCCCGCACCGCGTCGCAGGACGAGCTCGACCGGCTCGCCGGTGAGGCCCGCGACCTCGTGCACGCGGTCCCGATCCCCAAGGAGCTCGCCGGCGCCATCGTGAAGGCCTACCGGCGTCTGGGGAAGGACATCCGGGTGGCCGTCCGGTCGTCGGGCATCGGCGAGGACGCAGAAGGCACCTCGTTCGCGGGCATGAACGAGACGTTCACCAACGTCGCCGGCGAGGAGCAGCTCCTGTCCCGCGTGGTCGACTGCTGGGCCTCACTGTGGGGCGCCCGCTCCATCTTCTACCGGGGTGACAAGGAGCTGACCGCGGAGCCGTCCATCGCCGTGGTCGTGCAGGAGATGATTCCCTCGGTGCGCTCGGGCGTGATGTTCACCATCGACCCCTCGACCGGCGAGACGGACCACATGGTGATCGAGGCCGCCTTCGGCCAGGGCGAGGTGGTCGTGAGCGGCCTCGTCGAGCCCGACACCTACGTGGTGGCGAAGGAAGGGCCGCGGCTGTTGCACGTGCGGGTGGGCACGCAGCACTTCGAGATCGTGCGTGGGCCCGACGGCGAGGACCAGCGGATCGAGCTCGACGACGTCGAGGGCGGCCGCCGGGTGCTGTCCGACCAGGAGGTCGTCGAGGTGGCCCGGATCGGTCTCGCCGCCGAAGCCCACTACGGCTCGCCGCAGGACATCGAATGGGCGATGGACGCCGGACGCACGTACCTGGTGCAGTCCAGGCCCGTCACCGCGGTGGGGGGTGTCGCTGCGGCCGCGACGGCCGAGCTGGGCACGCTGCTCGTGCAGGGCCTCGCGGCCTCCGCGGGCCGGGCCTCGGGTGTGGTGCGCGTGCTGCAGACCCCGGACCAGGGCGATCGGCTGCAGGCCGGAGAGGTCCTGGTGGCGCCAATGACGAGCCCGGACTGGGTGCCCACCATGCGCCGCGCCGCGGCGATCGTGACCGACGGCGGCGGCATGACGTGCCACGCCGCCATCGTCTCGCGCGAGCTCGGTGTCCCCGCCGTCGTGGGTGCGCGCAATGCGACCACGGTCCTGCGTGACGGCGAGCTCGTCACCGTCGACGGCGCGCAGGGAACCGTGACGGAGGGTGCTGCGGCCGCGTCGGTCACGGTCTCGGTGCCGGCCGGGGCCGCAGACCTGCAGTTCGCCGGCTCGGGCGGCCCGGGCGCCCTGGCCACGAGGATCTACGCCAACCTGGCCTTCGCCGACCACGCCGAGGAGGTCGCGGCCATGCCGGTCGACGGCGTGGGGCTGCTGCGCGCCGAGTTCATGGTGACCGACGCCCTCAAGGGGGTCCACCCCCGCAAGCTCCTCGAGCGCGGCGAGCAGAAGACGTTCGTCGACGACATGGCCAAGTCCCTGCTGCGCATCACGAGGGCCTTCGAGCCGCGGCCGGTGGTGTACCGGAGCATCGACTTCCGCTCCAACGAGTTCTCCAACCTCGAGGGGGGCGACCAGTACGAGCCGCATGAGGAGAACCCCATGATCGGCTACCGGGGCTGCTACCGCTACGTGCGGGAGCCCGATCTGTTCCGCCTCGAGCTCGACGTGCTCGATCGGGTGCTGCAGGAGACGGGGAACATCGTGCTGATGATCCCCTTCGTGCGCACGGCCTGGGAGCTCGAGGCCTGCCTCGATGTCGTCGACGCCAGCCCGGTTGCCGGATCGCTCCCGGTGTGGGTGATGGCCGAGGTGCCGTCCGTCGCCTACTGGATCCCGACCTACGCGTCCATGGGGATCTCGGGCGTGTCGATCGGCAGCAACGACCTGACCCAGTTGATGCTCGGCGTGGACCGCGACTCACAGATCTGCGCCGACGTCTTCGACGAGGCCGACCCCGCCGTGCTCGACGCGATCGGGCGCATCATCGACGGCTGCCAGTCCTCGGGCATCACGTCGTCGCTGTGTGGCCAGGCCCCGTCGAACCGGCCGGCTTTCGCCGAGCACCTGGTCCGACAGGGGATCACGTCGATCTCGGTGAACCCCGACGCCGTGGCGGCCGTGCGCAAGACGGTGGCGGCGGCCGAATGGAGGATGCTGCTCGAGGCCACCGTGCCGGACCGGCCCAAGATGTCCGGCGGTGTGGCGCCCCGCCACCCCTTCGGCCACCGCCGTTAGCGCGTTCGGCACCTCAGCCTCGGGCCCCTCACCCAGGGTCCGGGAGCCGGCGCGACAGCGTCCGGGCCCTCAGGACTCCTCGGGCACCATTTCGATGGCGCCGCAGGGGCACTCCTGCACGCACAGGCCGCACCCCTTGCAGAAGTCGTAATTGAACCGGTAGCCGTGCGCCTCGTCGACCTTCATCACGGCATTGTCGGGGCAGACGCCGAAGCAGTTGTCGCACTGGAAGCAGTTGCCGCACGACATGCAGCGACGCGCCTCGAAGAGCGCGGTGGACTCGTCGAGCCCGCCGACGACCTCGTCGAAGGTGGACGTGCGGCGGGCGGCGTCGAGGCGGGGACGGACCGCATGGGGCGCGTCGGCGTAGTACCACGTGTTGAGGTGCTCAGGCGTGGCCAGCTCGTGGCGCGGCGGGCGTTCGAGGCTGCGACCGGCGATCCAGGCGTCCATGGCCCGTGCGGCGCGCTTGCCGTGCCCGATGGCGTCGGTGAGGGTACGCGCCCCGGCCACGATGTCACCGCCGGCGAAGATGCCCGGCCGGCCCGTCATCATGTCGGCCCCGACCGGCACGACCCCGCCGGCCACCGTGATCTCGGGGATCCCGCCGAGAAGCGAGAGGTCGGCCTCCTGCCCGAGGGCCAGGACCACCGAGTCCGCCCGCAGCTCTTCGATCTCGCCCGTGGGTTGCGGGAACCCGTCGGCGTCGAGCTCCATCCGTTCGATCGTGAGGACGTCGCCCTCGGTGCCGACGATGGTCGAGAGCCACTGGAGCCGCACTCCCTCGTCGACGGCGTCCTGCACCTCCTCGTCGTTGGCCGGCATGCGCTCCCGGGTGCGGCGGTACACGACGACGGCGTCTTCGGCGCCGAGCCGCCGCGCCGTGCGGGCGGCGTCCATGGCGGTGTCGCCGCCGCCGTAGATCACGACGCGGCGGCCCAGGGCCGGCGGCTCGCGGTCCTCGGTGTCGTGCAGCAGCGTGACGGCGTCGAGCATGCGCGCCGAGTCCCCGGCGGGGATGTCGGCGTGCTTGCCCCGCTGCGCCCCTACGGCGAGGAACGCGGCAGCGAAGCCCTCGTCCCGCATGGTCGCCTCGAGGTCCTGAACCGTCCGCCCGCAGACGATCTCGACGCCCATGGAGCGGATCCGCTCGATTTCGCCCTCCACGACGTCCCGGGGCAACCGGTAGGAGGGGATGCCGTAGCGCATCATGCCTCCCGGCAGCGGCGACGACTCGTACACGACGACCTCGTGCCCGAGGAGACGCAGGTGGTAGGCGGCCGAGAGGCCCCCCGGCCCGGAGCCGACGACCAGCACGCGCTTGCCCGTGGCGGGACCCGCCGGGTCGGGCGACCAGCCCTCGTGCAACGCGCGGTCGCCCAGGAACCGCTCCATGGCGTTGATCCCCACCGTCTCGTCCATGGCGGCCCGGTTGCAGGCCGTCTGGCAGGGGTGGAAGCAGGCGCGCCCCATGACGGCCGGGAGCGGGTTGTCACGCATGATCTGGCGCCAGGCCGGCTCGTAGGAGCCGTCCTCGGCCAGGTACAGCCACTGCTGGATGTTCTCGCCGGCCGGGCACGCGTTGCTGCACGGGGGGAGGCGGTCGACGTACACGGGCCGCTCGACCCGCCACGAACCCGTCTTGTTGGCCAGGCTGGAGCCGACCTCGAGGGTGATGGCGAAGGGCTTCACGGTCACGGGGCCGGCACCTCGGCGCTCGCGAGCAGGTTGTAGCGGGCGATGTTGCGGTCGGCCATCGCCTGCAGCGCGGCGATCACGTCCGGCCGCACCGGGTTCCCCTCGGCGTCGAAGAGGTGGGCGTAGCGGCCCTGCAGCCGCAGGTACTCCTCGACCGGGGCCGGCCGGCGGATCGCCGACGTGCGGACCACCTCGCCGTGCTCGGCCTCGAAGACGGGGAACAGTCCTGTCTGGGTCGCCAGCCGGGCGACCTTCACGGTGTCACCCGGTGCGGAGCCCCAACCGAGCGGGCACGTCACGAGGATGTGGATGTAGCGCGCACCGTGGATCTCCATGGCCCTCGTGACCTTGTCCTCCAGGTCGTGCAGGTCGGCCACCGTGGCCGTCGCCACGTAGGGGATCCCGTGTGCCATCGCGAGCTCGGGGAGGTTCTTGCCCTGTCCGAAGGCATTTCCCGGGTCCGGGCCGACCGCCTCGGTCGTGGCCGTGCGCGCCGCCGGCGGTGTCGCCCCCGACCGCTGCACGCCCGTGTTCATGTAGGCCTCGTTGTCGTAGCAGATGAAGAGGACGTCGTCGTTGCGCTCGAACATGCCCGAGAGGCACCCGAAGCCGATGTCCACCGTGCCGCCGTCGCCGGCCTGCCCGATGACCCTCGTGTCGCCGCGACCCTTGACGCGGAGCGCCGCGGCGACCCCGGTCGCCACTGCGGGGGCGTTGCCGAACAGGGAGTGGAGCCATGCGATCTGCCATGACGTCTCCGGGTAGGGCGTCGAGAACACCTCGAGGCATCCGGTGGCGTTGACGGCGACCATCTTCCCCCCGGTGGCGCGCATGGCGGCGTCGAGGGCGTAGCGGGCGCCGAGCGCCTCGCCGCAGCCCTGGCAGGCCCGGTGGCCCGACGTCAGCGAGTTCGTGCGCGCCGCGTCCGACTGTACGGTGCGGTCCGATCGGCTCACCAAGCGGTTGCCGACGGCGAAGCTCCCCACCTGGTAGAAGCGGACGGCCACGGCTCAGCCGATCCCCGAAGCGACGACGCCGAGGTCACGCAGCATGTTCTCGGCCGTGGGCCCGGAGCGGCGGTGCAGGGCCATGCGCTCGAGCTCACGCTCGACCAGGCCCATGTTGAGGTCGAGGAACGTCAAGCGCCCGAGCTCGCCCCGCAGTGCCGCCTCGAAGAGACCGGCGAGTGAGCTCTTGGTGATCGAACGCCCGCCGAGCCCCGCCACCACGGTGGCGACCGATACGGGCAACCCGGTGAGCGTCATCGCCACGTCGGTCGACAGCACCCCGCCGAAGCCGACGCTGATGGCCTTCTCGACGACCACGACCTGCCGCGCGTGTTGGAGCGCGTTCCGGACGGCGTCGATGGGGAAGGGCCGAAAGGAGGTGATGCCGAGCGCACCGATGCGGTGCCCGGCGGCGCGCTGCGCATCGACGACGTCCTTGATCGTCCCGAGCACCGAGCCCATAGCCACGACCACGACGTCGGCGTCGGCACTGCGGTACGGGTGCACCAGGCCGCCCGAGTCGCGCCCGAATGCCTCGGCGAACTCCGCACCCAGCTCCCCGATGCGGCCCAGCGCCGTGAGTTGGCGGGCGTGCGCCAGGTAGCGCACCTCCTCGAACGCCTCGGGACCGACCATGGCGCCGATCGAGTAGGGGTCCGCGGGGTCGAGCACCTGGCGCGGCTCGTAGGGCGGCAGGAATGCGTCCACCTGCTCCTGGGTGGGGAGGTCCACCCGCTCGGTGGCATGGGTCAGGATGAAACCGTCCATGCAGACCATGACCGGGACGGACACCTCTTCGGCGAGGCGGAAGGCTTGGATGTGCAGGTCGGCGGCCTCCTGGACCGTCTCGGCGAACAGCTGCACCCAGCCGGCGTCGCGCGCCGCCATGGCGTCACTGTGGTCGTTCCAGATGTTGATAGGGGCGCCGACAGCCCGGTTGGCCAGCGTCATGACGATGGGAAACCCGAGGCCACTGGCGTTGTAGATGGCCTCCATCATGAACAGGAGACCCTGGCTGGCGGTGGCGGTGAAGGCGCGGGCCCCCGCGGCGGAGGCCCCGATGGCGACCGACATGGCGGCGAACTCCGACTCCACGTTGATGAACTCGCAGGGCGCCAGCTCGCCCGTCTTCACCAGCTGCCCCAGCGCCTCGATGATGTGGGTCTGCGGGGAGATGGGGTAGGCGCACACCACCTCGGGCCGGCACAGCGCGACCGTCTCCGCGACGGCCAGCGAGCCCTCAATTTGCCGGAGCACTGAGCACCGCCCTTCCGTTGGCCGTCAGGATCTGGCGCGCCAGCTGGAACAGCTCGGCCGCTGCCGCGACGTTGCGCTCGGCCACCGACGGGTTGCGGCTGAACCGCTCCCGGATGGCCGAGCTGACCGGCCCGATGCCGACCTCCGCCGTCAGGGCGGCGAAGCTCCCCAGCAGCGCGGCGTTGGGGAGTGGCCGGCCGATCTGGCGCAACGCCACCTCGGTGCCGGGCACGGTGAGCAGCCGCTCGGGCCGGAACCGGGTGGTCAGGGACCCCAGACCGAGCTCGTCGAGCGTCCGCGAGGAGTTGACGAGCACGTAGCCGTCCGGGCCGAGCCCGGCGAAGAGGTCGACCTGGTGGACCAGGGTGGGATCGATGACGATCAGGCAGTCCGGGGCCACCACCGGTTCGCGGGTCCGGATCTCCCGCTCCCCGAGCCGGCAGTACGCCACGACCGGTGCGCCCATGCGCTCGGACCCGAAGCTCGGGAACGATTGCGCGTGCCGGCCCTCCTCGAACGCGGCGAGGGCCAGGAGGTCGGCCGCGGTGACGGCGCCCTGCCCGCCCCGGCCGTGGAAGCGCACTTCGAACACCGGTCCAGCGTGCCCCGCACCCCCTGGGGCGAATAGAGCCAAAGGTCCCCGTTGCCCGGCCGGTGCTGGTGACGAAAGTCCCTGGTGGCCCGGACCGGGAGGGGCATCAATTGGCGGGAAGGAGAGCCGGGTCGTCTGCCGGCTGCGACGGGAGGACCACACCATGAAGATCGAACTGACCGACGAGCAGGTCGCGGACCTGGGGGAACTCCTTCAAGGGGCGCTGGGCGACCTGAGCTCGGAGATCGCGGCAACGGACAACCCGGCGTACCGCGACAGCCTGCGCGCCCGGCGCACGTCGCTCGAGGGAGTGCTCGCACAGCTCGGGTCGGGCCCCGACGCGTGAGACCACCGGATCGGGGACCTTTGGCACTACTGCACACCCGGGGTCGATGGGACCATCGAATTTCGCGGGGCCGCGTGGCCCCCGTGGGCCGAAGGAGGCGTCGACGATGGCAGTGAGAGTCGCAATCAACGGGTTCGGCCGCACCGGGCGCGCTTTCCTGCGTGCCGCCATCAAGTCACCCCATGACGTCGAGGTGGCTGCGGTGAACGACCTCGGCGACCCCGAGGCGCTCGCCCGGTTGCTGGCGCGGGACTCGGTCCACGGGCACTTTCCCGTGCCGGTCTCCGTCGAGCACGACACCATGATGGTCGGCTCCTCACCCGTCACCATGCTCATGGAGCCCCACCCCGGCGAGCTGCCGTGGAGGGAGTTGGGCATCGACGTCGTGATCGAGTGCACGGGCCGGCTCACCAGCCGGGAGAAGGCGGCCGCCCATATCGAGGCAGGCGCGCGACGGGTGATCATCTCCGCGCCGGCCAAGGACGCCGACGCCACCTTCGTCGTCGGCGTCAACGAGGACTCCTACGACCCCGGGCACGATTTCGTGGTCTCGAACGCGTCGTGCACGACGAACTGCCTGGCCGTTCTGGCCAAGGTCCTCGACGACGCGTTCGGCATGGAGCAGGGGTTCATGACGACGGTGCACGCCTACACGGACGACCAGCATCTCGTGGATGCGCTGCACAAGGACCCACGTCGCTCGCGGGGCGCGGCGATCAACATCGTGCCCACGACGACAGGCGCCGCCCGTGCGACCGGTCTCGTCCTGCCCGACGTGGCGGGACGACTCGACGGACTGTCGCTGCGGGTCCCGGTGCCCGACGGATCGATCACGGACCTGGTGGCGACGCTCCGGGCGACGCCGACGGTCGACGAGATCCGCGAGGCCTACCGGACGGCCGCCGAGGTGGGACGCCTCGCGGGCCTGCTCGAGTACTCCGAGGACGACCTCGTGTCGACCGACATCATCGGGTCCGCGGCCTCGTGCATCTTCGACTCGAAGCTGACCATGGCCAGCGGCAACATGGTCAAGGTGCTCGGTTGGTACGACAACGAAACCGGGTACTCGAGCCGGCTCGTGGACCTGGCCACCGTCGTCGGAATTGCGGTCGAGCACTGAGCGGCATCGGGGACGGCGACACCGGCGCCCGGCGCCGCGTGCGGCGCTCGGGTCCTCGCGCGGCGTAGGTTGGACGCGGTGCGCGCCGGGGACGATGCGGTCATCGACGTCGGGGGACTCGACCGCCTGATCGTGCTGCTCGGCGAGCGCGGCTACCGGGCGATCGGGCCCGTGGCCCGCGACGGCGCCATCGTCCACGGTGAGGTGAGCGGAGCCGATGACCTGCCGGCGGGCTGGCACGACGTGCAGGCTCCCGGCCGCTACCGGCTCGAGCAGGCGGGCGACGCCGAGCTCTTCGGCTGGGCGGTCGGCCCGGCCTCGTGGAAATCGGAGTTCTTCAAGCCCACCGAGACGCTGTGGCGTGCGACCGTGAGCGACGCCGCCGTGTCGATCCGGCTGCCGCCGCCACCCGAACGGCCGTTGGCCATCGTGGGTGCGCGCCCGTGCGAGCTGGCCGCGCTGGACGTGCTGGACCGCGTTCTCGCGGGTGGCGAGGTCCCCGACGACCGCTACACGGCCCGACGCGCCGGGTCGCTCGTCGTCGCCGTGGAATGCGGGAAGCCCTCGTCCACCTGCTTCTGCACGTCCATGGGGACGGGCCCCGACGCAGGTCCGGGGTACGACCTCGCGCTGACCGAGCTGCTCACCGGGACCCACCGCTTCTACGTGCAGGTGGGGTCCGAGGCGGGGGCTGACCTCCTCGACGGTATCGGCTGGACCCCGGCGACCGAGGAGGACCGCGGCGCACGCCGCGAGGTGGTCGACGGGGCGCGCGCCGGCATGGGGCGCTCTCTCCAGACGGACGGGCTGGCGGCGCTGCTGGCGCGGAACCTCGAGCATCCGAGGTGGGACGAGGTGGCCGAGCGCTGCCTCTCCTGCGGCAATTGCACCCTGGTCTGCCCGACCTGCTTCTGCGCCGACGTGAAGGACGTGAGCGAGGTCGACGGCACGATCGAGCGCCGGCGGTCGTGGGCCTCGTGCTTCGACGTCGACCACTCCTACCTCCACGGTGGGTCCATCCGGCCCACCACCTCGTCGCGTTACCGCCAGTGGCTCACCCACAAGCTGTCGACGTGGTGGGACCAGTTCGACACGTCCGGCTGCGTCGGCTGCGGGCGTTGTATCGCCTGGTGCCCCGTCGGCATCGACATCACCGAGGAGGCGGCCGCCATCCGGGCGAGCGACGGTGCGGTCGGTGACGTGGGCACCCCGTGAACGAGGCCGCGCGCAGCCTTCTGTCGGGGCACGCCTTCCTGGCCGGCTTCCCCCCCGAGGCCGTCGAGCTCGTCGCGGAGGGGGCGCAGGTCGTCACCTTCCGCCCCGGTGTGCTGCTGTTCCGTGAGGGGAGTCCGGCGGACATCGCGTATCTCGTCACCGGGGGGAAGGTGGCCATTGAGGTGCACGCACCGAATCGGGGGCCGATCGTCGTCGAGACGATGGGCGCAGGCGACGTGGTCGGGCTGTCCTGGGCCGCCCCACCGTTCCGCTACCAGTTCGACGCCCGCGCAGTCGACGAGGTGGAGGCGGTGGCTGTCGGTACGGCGCCGCTCAGGCTCGCTCTGGCGGAGAACCCCATCCTCGGCTTCCTCTTCCTCGACCGGCTGGCGGCGGTGATACTCGGGCGGTTGCAGGCCACCCGGATCAGGCTGCTCGACGTGTACGGCACGAGCGATGCTGGCTGAGGCCGCCCCCCGTGCCGGCCCGGCCGGGCCGCTCGTCCCCACACCGTACGTGGTGGTGGAGCGGCGGGAGGAGGCCGCCGACGTGGTGACGCTCTCGATCGAGCCGGCTGAAGGCTCTGCCCCGACCTTCAGGCACGGGCAGTTCAACATGGTCACGTCGTTCGGCCGGGGAGAGGTGGCGGTGTCGATGTCCAGCGCCCCGGGCGCACCGGGCCCGGTGGAGCACTCCATCCGCCGGGTGGGTGCGGTCACCGCCGCGCTCTGCGCCGCACCCGTGGGGTCGTTCGTGGGCATCCGTGGTCCCTTCGGCTCGTCCTGGGGCGTGGACGACGTCGAGGACGGCGTGGATGTGGTGGTCATGGCGGGTGGCATCGGTCTGGCGCCGCTGCGGGGCGCGGTGCGCGACCTCGTGGTGCGCCAGCAGTCCGGTCGTGGGCGTGCGTTCGTGCTGGCAGGTGCCCGCTCGCCGGATCAGATTCTCTTCGACGAGGACCTCCGGGCCTGGGAGCGGGCCGGCGTCCATGTGGGCATCTCCGTCGACGTGGGGGCGCCGGGATGGACCGGGGTGGTCGGCGTGGTCACCGCGTTGCTGCCGGGCGCCCCCTTCGAGGCATCGGGTGCCCTGGCCCTGCTCTGCGGGCCCGAGATCATGATGCGCTTCGGGGGCCGAGCCCTGGTGGACCGGGGGGTCGATGCCCGGCGCGTCCGCGTCTCGCTGGAGCGCAACATGCAGTGCGGCATCGGCCTGTGCGGCCACTGCCAGCTCGGGCCTCTGCTCGTCTGCCGGGACGGACCTGTGGTGCGCTACGGCGGTCTCGCCGACGAGCTGTTCATGGAGCGCAACCGGTGACCCCAGACGTCCCCACCTTGGCCGTGTGGAAGTTCGCGTCCTGTGACGGGTGCCAGCTGAGCCTTCTCGACTGCGAGGACGAGCTGCTGGCCCTCGCCGGCGCGGTGCGCATCGCGCACTTCACCGAGATGACACGCGCGCACATCGAAGGCCCCTACGACGTCTCGCTGGTCGAGGGCTCCATCACGACCGCCGAGGACGCCGAGCGGATCCTGGCCATCCGCGCCGCGTCGCATCGCCTGATCACCATCGGCGCCTGCGCGACGTCCGGAGGCGTGCAGGCCCTGCGCAACTTCGCCGCCGCGGGTGAATTCGTGGGCGTCGTGTACGCCCACCCCGAGTACGTGTCGTCGCTCTCGACCTCGACACCGATTTCCGACCATGTGCCCGTCGACTTCGAGCTGAACGGGTGCCCGATCGACCGCCACCAGCTGCTCGAGGTGATCACGTCCTCGCTGGTCGGGCGGCGACCGGTCATCCCCGACCACACCGTCTGCCAGCAGTGCAAGGGCCGCGGCGCCGTGTGCGTGCTGGTCGCGCACGGGACCCCGTGCCTGGGCCCGGTCACGCGGGCCGGGTGCGGCGCGCTGTGCCCGGCCGTGGGCCGAGGCTGTTACGGGTGCTTCGGGCCGGTCGGTGGGGCGAACACCGGTGCCCTGGCCGAGCACCTGCTCAGCCAGGGCATGGCTCCCGTTGACGCGTCGCGTCTCTTCTCCACCTTCTACTCGGGCAACGAGGTCTTCGGCCGCCAGTCCGTCTCCCTCCGCTCCCGCGCAAGGTCCGAGGAGGCACGGTGACGTCCCCCGACGAGCGCCGGCGTACCGTCTCGGTCCAGGGACTCGCACGCGTCGAGGGTGAGGGATCGCTCCGCGTCGAGGTCCGTGACGGCCGGGTGGAGGACGTCGAGCTGCAGATCTTCGAACCGCCCCGGTTCTTCGAGGCCTTCCTACGCGGCCGCCGCGCCACCGAAGCACCGGACCTCACCGCCCGCATCTGCGGAATCTGCCCCGTGGCGTACCAGATGAGCGCATGCGCGGCGGTCGAGGACGCACTGGGAATCAGCGTCCATCGGGGTGTCGCCGACCTGCGCCGTCTCCTCTACTGCGGGGAGTGGCTGCAGAGTCACTCGCTGCACGTCCACATGCTGCATGCCCCCGACTTCCTCGGGTGCCAGGACGCGGTCGAGATGGCGCAACGACACCGCGCCGCGTTTGAGCGGGGACTCGCGCTCAAGAAGACGGGCAACCGCATCATGGAGGCGATCGGCGGGCGCGCCATCCATCCCGTGAACGTCAAGGTCGGTGGGTTCTACCGCGCGCCCAGCAGGGAGGAGGTGGCGGCGTTGGCCGGACCGCTCTCCGACGCCCTCGACCTCGCGCTGGCCACGGTGGCATGGGTCGCCGGCTTCGACTTCCCCGACGTGCATGGCGACTATCGCTTCGTGGCGTTGCGCGACGCGGGCCGCTACCCGCTCGAGTCGGGTCGCGTCGCCTCCTCCGACGGGTTGGACACCACGCCCGGCGGCTTCGCCGACCTCGTCGTGGAGGAGCAGGTGGCCCGGTCGACGGCATTGCACGCCCGCCTGGAGAACCGGCTGGAATACCTGACCGGACCGCTGGCCCGTTACGCCCTCAACTCGGCGCAGCTGCCCGACGTGGCCGCCCGGGCGGCTGCCGACGCCGGGCTCGGCCCCACGTGCACGAACCCGTTCCAGAGCATCATCGTCCGGGCAGTGGAGATCGTCTTCGCCTGCCAGGAGGCGCTGATGCTGGTGGAGCGCTACGAGCCGCCCGATCCCCCGAGCGCCCCGGTGCCCTCGGGTGGCGGTGAAGGCACCGGTGCCACCGAGGCACCCCGGGGCCTTCTCTTCCACCGCTACCGGATCGACCAGGAAGGCTTGATCACCGCGGCGCAGATCGTGCCCCCCACGTCCCAGAACCAGATCACGATCGAGTCCGACATCCGCCGGACCGTCCAGGCGTCGCTCGACCTCAGCGACGACGAGCTGACCTGGAGGAGCGAGCAAGCGGTCCGCAACCACGACCCGTGCATCTCGTGCGCCACACACTTTCTGGACCTCACTGTCATCCGGCGATGAGCTCCGTGGGCGGGCGCCACGTCGTGATCGCCGGGATCGGCTGCGAATACCGGCGGGACGACGGCGCCGGTCCCGCCGTGCTGGACCGCCTGCGCGGCCGACACGGACGCGCCGACGTGATCGGTCCGCTGGCGTCGCCGCTGGACCTGCTCGGGGCATGGGATGGTGCGGATCTCGCCATCGTGGTCGACGCGGTCGGTGGCGGGGAAGAGCCCGGGACGCTGCATGTCGTCGACATGGACCTGGAGACGGCGCCCGTCCCGCCGGGGCATCCGGCCGCGAGGCCGAGCAGCCACGGGCTCGGCATCACCGAGGCCCTCCGTCTCGCCCACGTCCTGGGATCGGCGCCGGCGCGCGTGGTGCTCGTCGGCATCGGCGGCCGGGACTTCGGCCTTGGCGTCGGGCTCAGCCCGGCCGTGTCGGGCGCGGTGAACGGGGCGGCGCAGCTCGTGGCCGAGCTCGCCGGTGGCGACTCCGGCAGGCCCGGGTCAGGGTAGGGGCGTGGCCGCGACGCTCACGACGGGTTCGCCCGCGATTGCGCGCTGCAGGAGGGGCTCGACGACCGGCGCCAGGAACGAGGCGTAGGCCTGCGTCAGGTGGTTGTCGTCGCGGTAGACGACGAGGTTGTCCACCATGACGGCACAGGTCGAGAGGGTGCAGAACCACGGCTGGGTGTCGACGTAGGTGCCGCCGCTCTTGGTGACGGCGAGCATCTCCGCTGCCATCCCGGGCACGTCGAGGCCCACGTCGACCGGCACCGTGCACGCCGTGGCGTCGGTCAGGTGCGCCGAGAGACACCCAGGGACGTCGAAGGGAGGCTTGGGGACGGGGCCGAAGACCACCACCTGCGCGCCGAGGCCGCGGATGTCGCCGACCTCCTGCCCGAGGCCCGAGAGCCATACGGGGCTGTAGGGAGTGAAGTTGTAGATGTCGGTGTAGTGGCGGGCGACGCCGAGAATGACGAGCGCGGGATGGATGGCCGCGATCTGGCTGAGGACGTCGGCGCGCCAGTCGTCGCACTCGGTGAAGGTACGACCCAGCTCCGGGCTGAAGATCGGCAGCGGGAACGGCGGGCAGGTGGCCTTCGTCCACGTGATGAGCCGCCAGTCGAACTTCTCTGCCGCCTGTTCCACCGCGGGGAACCACATTGCCGCGTGGGAGTCACCGAAGAGCACCACCGTGGTGCTGGCGGTCGTGTCGCCGAAGACGCATGGCCGCAGCGACGAGTCGGTGTAGCTGTCGAGGCAGCCGTCGACGAAGACTGGCGGCTCGTCGGCGTCGGCGTCCGGGAGACTCGGCTCCAGGTTGGCCGGTACGTCCTGGACCGCGAGGGAGCGGGCCACCTGCGCGTTGATGGCAGCGGTCTGCTGGTACAGCTGCGACAGCACAGGGTCGGCGGCGGCCGCCGCCTTCACCTGCGCCTTGGTCGATGCACGGAGCGCAGCAGATGCCACGGGCGCGTGCCCGCTTCCGGTCAGGCTCGGCAACGAGAGCACCGACAGCACACAGGCGCCGACCGCCGCGAACGTGAGGGCGGCACCGAGGCGGAGGCTGCGGCTCGGTGCTGTCGACAGCCAGCTGGACAGGCGCACGGGGCGCTCGACCAGTACGAAGGTGGCGGTCGCGACCACGAAGCTGATCGCGGCGACCGAGAGGTTCTGGGCCAGCGAGAGGGCATGCCCCAGTGCCACGGGCACGAGGATCAGCATGGGCCAGTGCCACAGGTACCACGAGTAGGAGACCCGGCCGACGACCTGCATGGGGGAGGTCCGCAGGATCCGCACCGGCCCGTGCGCGGAGCGCGGGCCGGTGCCCGCAGCAATGATGGCCGCTGCCCCGAGGACCGGCACGAGCGCGGCGGTGCCCGGGAACGGGGTGCTGGACGTGAAGGTCGCGACGGACCACGCCACGAGGCCGAGGCCGATCCACCCCAGCAGCGGCCGGCCGCGCATCCGGGCGATGAGCGGGGCGCCGAGCGCGATGAGTCCGCCGACGGCCAGCTCCCAGGCCCGCGTGGGCAGCGAGAAGAAGGCCCATGGCTCGGATGCGTTGGTCAACCAGACGGAGAAGGCGCACGACGCCACGGCGATGACGCCGAGGACGGCGGCCGCGGTGGCGCGCGACGGCGGACGGTCGCGCCGGCCGGCGTGGCGGCCGGCGCGGCGGCGCCATGCGATCGAGGCGAGGAGCAGCACCGCCGGCCAGATCAGGTAGAACTGCTCCTCCACGCCGAGTGACCAGTAGTTCTGGAAGGGCGAGGGCGCGGCTGATGCCGTCAGGTAGTTGGTCTGGAGCAGCGCGAACCGGTAGTTGCCGACGTAGAGCGCACACGCCACACCGTCCTTCAGGACGGAGCGGGCCGTCAGCGGTGGGAGGATGGCGGCCGAGGCGACCGCCGTGACCGCCAGTACCAGGAACGAGGCCGGCAACAGGCGGCGGATCCGCCGCCCGTAGAACGTGCTGAAGGAGATCCGCCGGCGGTCGTGGACCTCGCGCCAGAGATGGTCGGTGATCAGGTAGCCCGAGATCACGAAGAAGACGTCGACCCCGACGTAGCCGCCGGGCACCGCGCCCACGTGGGCGTGGTAGAGCACCACGGCCAGGATGGCGACGGCGCGGAGGCCCTCGATGTCCTTGCGGAACACGCGGCGCCGCGGCCGGCGCGTCACGAGGTCCGCCTGCGGCCGCACCTCCTGATCAAGCCCGATCGGCACTCTTCGGGGAACGTAGCACCGGGCCGAGGAGCCGGGGAGACTGGACCCCAAGGGACCATCGGCTCTAGTCCGTGCAGGTGGGTAGGAGAGACACTGCAGGTGACTTCGAGGAGGCTGTCATGAGGTTCCGCGATCGGGTGGACGCCGGCCGCCACCTGGCCAAGGTGGTGCAGCGGGCCGACATCGGGGGCAGCGACGTCGTGGTGCTCGGGCTGCCCCGTGGCGGGGTGCCCGTCGCCTTCGAGGTGGCCCAGGCCCTCGGAGCGCCGCTCGACGTGATCGTCGTGAGGAAGCTCGGGGTGCCCTTCCAGCCCGAGCTGGCGATGGGAGCCATCGGCGAGGGCGGAGTTCGGGTCGTCAACGAGGAGGTGGTGCGGTCGTCTGGCCTCGGGATCGATGACATCGAGGCGGTCGAACGCAGGGAGCGTGTCGAGCTGGAGCGGCGCGCCCGACAGTACCGGGGTGACCGTCCGCGCCTCAGCCTCCGCGATCGATGCGCTGTCGTCGTCGATGACGGTGTCGCCACCGGTTCGACGGCGCGCGCCGCCTGTCAGGTGGCACGCGCACACGGGGCGGCACGAATCGTGCTCGCCGCGCCCGTCGCCTCGCGCCTCGCGGTCCTGGCGCTCAGGGACGTCTGCGACGAGGTGCTGTGTGTCGACGTCCCTGAGTCCTTCTATGCGGTGGGGGAGTGGTACCGCGACTTCTCGCAGACGACGGACGAGCAGGTCGTGGAGCTCCTGCAGCTCGCGGCCGACCGTGACGACGCCATGACGCCGGATCCGCCTGACGACGGCGTTCTCGTCCACGACGAGGAAGTCGGCATCCCTTGGGGCGAGGTGACGCTCTCCGGTCGTCTCACGGTGCCCGCCCGACCGCTCGGTACGGTGATCTTCGCCCACGGGAGCGGCAGCAGCCGTCACAGCCCGCGTAACCGCTACGTGGCGAGCGTGCTGAACCGGGCCGGTCTGGCCACGCTGCTGATCGACCTGCTGACAGTGGAGGAGGAGTCGGACCGCTCGTGCGTCTTCGATGTGCGGACGTTGGCCGATCGGCTGGGCGCCGCCACCCGGTGGGCCGAGGGGCGGCCCGACGTGGCGGGGCCGGTCGGCTTCTTCGGAGCCAGCACCGGAGCGGCAGCGGCGCTCTGGGCGGCCGCCCAACCCGACTGCGACGTGAGGGCCGTCGTCTCCCGCGGCGGGCGCCCCGACCTCGCAGGTCCGTTGCTGCCGGCGGTCACCGCTCCGACGCTCCTGATCGTGGGCGAGTGCGACGGGACGGTGCTCGATCTCAACCGAAGCGCACAGGCACAGTTGCGTTGCGTCAACCACCTCACCATCGTCCCGGGGGCGACCCACCTCTTCGAGGAGCCCGGGACACTGGAATCCGTCGCCCGATTGGCCTGCGACTGGTTCGTGAAAGAGTTTCAGGAAGGATCCGCCATGCCACCCAGGGCGCCATAGGGCCAGGCCACGCAACCGACGAACGGTGCCCGCCCTCGGCGCCGCACTTCAATTGTGTTCCGGACGATGACACCCGTAGGAGTGGACGCTCGATGAGCCGTAAGAGCCCTTTGCCTCTGCAGCGCCTGCCTCACCCGAGGCCGCCTGCCTCTCAACTCGAGCCTCCGCCGATTTCGCTCGGGGAACCGACGTAAATGGCGGCGCCGCTGCCTCACGAGTCGCACGACGCGATCAGCGGCCTGAGGCTGCACCGCTGGTCGGATCGTGCGGTCATCGCGATTGCCATCACCGCGCTCGCGTCCGGGTTCGGTCAGTTCGGGGTCGTGGCGGCGCTCGGCGACGTCTCGACGCAGCTCGGCCACGTGGCAGCGGGGGGGACCATCGCCGACAAGGTCGGCCTGTCCGGGACCAGCCTGGGGATCGGATTGGCCGTCATCCGCCTGGCCTCTCTCGGCAGCCTCCCGCTCATCGGCATCGCCGACCGGTTCGGGCGCCGGCCGGTGATCCTCGCGGTGACGATCCTCGGGTTGGCGCTGACCGTGGTCGCCGCCGCCAGTCCGGGCTATTGGTGGTTCGTCGCGATCTTCGCCTTCGGACGCCCGCTTCTCAGCGCCACCAACGCCCTGGCCGAGGTCATGGCCGCCGAGGAGACGAGCTCACGCGACAGGGCGGCCGCCGTGGCATTCATCGCAGCCGGCTACGGCGTGGGTGCCGGGCTCTCCGCCATCGTCCACAGCTTGGCCTCCGGGCCGCTCGGATTCCGTGGGATCTTCGCGCTGGCGATCCTCCCGCTCGCCCTTGTGTTCGCCGTGCGCGGGTGGATCGAGGAGCCGAGCCGGTTCATGGTGGCCGAGGCGGCGGCGGAGCACCCCACGCCGGTGCTGGGCGCGATCGGCCCCCGCTACCGCAAGCGGGTGCTCGTGCTGGCGTTGATCGCGTTCGCGATCTCCATCATCACGGGACCGGCCAACAGCTTCCTCTTCCTCTTCGCGCAGGACGTCGTGCACCAGGCCGGCTACGTGACGGCACTCATGGTCGCAGCGGCGGGCGTCGTCGGGCTCGGGGGCTTGCTGTGCGGGCGTTGGCTGGCGGACCGAGTCGGCCGGCGTCCGACCGCCGCGGGCGCGATGGTCGCCATCGGCTTCAGCGGCGCTCTCGCCTACTCCGGGTCGCGGCCGGCTCTGGTGGTCGGCTACATCCTCGGCGTGCTCAGTGGCTCGCTGCTGGCGCCGGCCGTGGGATCCCTCCTGACGGAGCTCTTCCCGACCTCGGTGCGGGCGTCGGCAACGGGGTGGTGGGTCACGGCCGGAGTCCTCGGCGCCGTCGGCGGGCTGGTGCTGTTCGGCGCCGTTGCCGACGTCGGGAACCGCTTCGCCGCAGCGGCCGACATCACGTTCCTCCCGGTGACGGCCGCGGCCGCGCTCTTCTGGCTCCTCCCCGAGACCAAGGGACGGGAGCCGGAGTCGTTGTGGCGGGAGGAGGCTCGCTAGCCGTAGGTGAACGTGACGGCGTTCGACGTGCCGCTGGCAGTGGTGATCGTGACCTGGGCGGACTGGGATCCCGGGGGCGGCGGCGGCACGGTGATGGAGCACGTGTTCTGGGCGGGACAGCTCGTCGGCGCCACCTGACCGTTGAACGTCGCCACGATCTGCCCGTTGGAGCTCATGAAGTTGGCCCCGGCAACCTGTATGCCCTGTCCCGGCGTGCCGCTGGACGGGGTGAGCGAGGAGATCACGGGCGCGGCGCCCGGGGTCGACGGGAGAGTGGTCGTGGTCGTGGTCGTGGTCGTGGTCGTGGTCGTGGTCGGTCTCGTCGAGGTCGAGTGAGACGACGACGGCGGCGCCGCGACGCGGGGGCTGCTGCCGAGCGAAACCCCGAGAGCGATCGCCCCGACGACCACCAGCACGGCGACGACCGCCACGGACGTGATCAGCCAGCGGTCGGACGGACGCCCGGGGCCGGGTGCCGGATCCGCTGGCCTCGGCGGGGCCTCACGACGGGGAGGTGCAGGCGGGGCACCGGTCGAGGATTCACGGGCGCGCCGCACGGCGCTCTCCATGGCGCCCAGCGCACGCCGACCTGGCGTGCCCTGGGGCGGTTCGTCCGCCGGCCCGTTTGTCATCGGATCCTCCAGCCGGATTCTTTCCCCGATCGGCGCCTTCCATGCCCGCGGCCGAGCAGCGGAGCCGCTGGAGAGCGCCGGGCCCCCGCCGCAGCGGGTACGACCAGCGAGATCGGCCGTACAATTTGCCCGTTCAAGAGGAGGCACCCATGCGATCCGACTTGATGTCAGGGCCCCGGCCGCCCCAGGGCGAAGGGGGACATGCCCGCACGCAGGCAGTCGGCCTGAAGGGCCGTGGTGCCGCAGCTGCGCTCGAACCCTTGCTGCTCCACTTCTTCGGGGGTGCGCCTCCGCTCCGATTCGAGTTCTGGGACGGATCGTCCCTCGGGCCGCCGGATCGGCACGTGGTCGAGGTGCGCTCGCCGGACGCCGTGCGGCGGCTCCTGTGGGCGCCGGGCGAGCTCGGCCTCGCACGGGCCTTCGTGGAGGGGGATCTCTCGTTCAGGGGCGACATCTTCGACATACTGTCGCTTCTGCACGCCGCGGCCCCGGCACACGTGCGCACCGGCACGCGGCTCCCGCTGCAGGCGCTACGGGCGGCCTACCGATCGGGGGCCCTCGGCCGGCCACTGGCCGCCCCTCGGGAGGAGGCCACGCCGCGGGGCCGGCTGCACTCGAAGGGGCGCGACGCGCAGGTGGTGCGCCACCACTACGACGTCAGCAACGACTTCTACGCCCTTGTCCTCGGCCCGAGCATGACGTACTCCTGCGCGCGATTCGCTCCGGGGGTCGACTCACTGGAGGCGGCCCAGGAGTCGAAGCACGACCTCATCTGCCGCAAGCTGGGACTCCCCGACGCGACGGGTGCACGGATCCTCGACGTCGGCTGCGGGTGGGGATCCTTCGCGCTGCATGCGGCCCGCCGCTACGGCGCCCAGGTCGTCGGTGTCACGTTGAGCCCCGCCCAGGCGGGTTTCGCCCGGGACAGGATCGCGGCTGCAGGTCTCGGCGAGCGGGTCGAGATCCGGGTGCAGGACTACCGTGACGTGCGGGACGGGCCCTTCGACGCCATCGCGTCGGTGGGCATGTTCGAGCATGTGGGTTCCGCCAAGGCGTCCGAGTACTTCGGCGCCATGCGTCGGCTCCTCGGGCCGCGAGGGCGCCTGCTGAATCACGCCATCTCGAGTGTCGGCGGATCGCGCATCGGCCCGAGGTCCTTCATCGGTCGATATGTCTTCCCCGACGGCGAGCTCGTCGACGTGGGGCAGGTCGTCGTGGCCATGGAGGCTGCCGGCTTCGAGGTGCGCGACGTCGAGTCGCTGCGTGAGCACTACGCGAGGACCCTCCACTGCTGGGTCCGCAACCTCGAGCAGCACTGGGACGCGGCCGTGGCCGAGGTCGGGATGCGGCGCGCCCGGGTGTGGGAGCTCTACATGGCTGCGTCGGCCAACGGGTTCGACGACGGGGGGACCTCGGTGCACCAGGTGTTGGGCGTCGTCCCCGAGCCCGACGGACGCAGTGGCATGCCGTCCACCCGGAGCGGGTGGGGCTGAGCGACCCGGAATCGGCCCGCCGGCACCGGACCGGTGTTGGCATGAGCGGGCGATTCGTGCGACCCTGAACCCCGTGTCCCCTGGCCGGCAGATCGTCGTGTGCGACGGCGACGAAACGGGGCAGGAACTGCTCGACGAGGCCCTGCGGGTGCTCGCTCCCGACGTGCTCGGGTTCGATCTCGAGCTGATCCATTTCGACCTGTCCCTCGAGAGCCGGCGCGCGACCGCCAACGCCGTGGTGCGCGATGCCGCTGCAGCCATGCGCGAGATCGGGCTCGGGCTGAAGGCGGCCACGGTCACCCCGGAGACGACGGGCGACGTCGGGAGCCCGAACCGCATCCTCCGGGAGGGCATCGGCGGATCCGTCATCGTCCGGACCGGGCGCCGGATCCCGGGTGTCTCTCCGCCGGCGCCCGTCGTGCACCCGATCGTCGTGGTCCGCATGGCCGTCGGCGACGCCTACGGAGCGGAGGAGCACCGGACGGGGGATCCCGGCGGCCGAACCGAGCAGGCGTGGCGGACCGAGCGCATCGACCGCTCGGTGTGCCGCGCCGTGGCGGAGTACTCGTTCCGCACCGCGTCCCAGGTGGGGGCATGTGTCTACGGCGGCCCGAAGTGGACCGTCTCGACGGTGTACGAGGGGATGCTGAAAGAGGAGATGGACGATGCGGCGGCCAGGTATCCCGACATCCCGTACCGGCCGACCCTGATCGACGCCGCCTACGCCGGGCTCATCACCGAATCGAGCGGGAGCCCACTGGTGGTCCCGGCGCTCAACCGCGACGGTGACTGCCTGTCGGACCTGGTGCTCGCACTGTTCGGCTCCATCGCCGGCGCCGAGTCGGTGTTGCTGGCGCTCGACGACGACATGCGCCCCTTGGTCGCGATGGCCGAAGCCCCGCATGGGACCGCGCCATCGCTGATGGGGAAGAACGTCGCCAACCCGATGGCGATGCTGCTCGCCTGTGCCGCGGTGCTCGACCATGCCGCCCAGGGAGACCCCGTCGTGGCCGCGACGGGCGCCGCCATCCGCCTGGCGACGCTCGGGGCAGCGGCTGACGGGATCCGTACCTTCGATCTCGGCGGAGAGGCCTCCACCTCCGACGTGGTGGACGAGGTGCTCGCCCGTCTTCGCAACCCCGGCAGGAATTGATGGAGGTTCGCCGGTACCCCTGAGGGGGCATCACGCATGTCGTATGCGCCCAACCTGGCCAGGGGACTGGCGCACGGAAGCGTGCTCCACCGAGCACAGCGTGGCGACGGGCAGGGTCTGGAGCACCTCGGCGAGCTGCAGGCATCCCGCGCCGGTCTCGAACGTCTGACCCGTCAGCACGTCCTGGTAGGGGCCCGGCGCCCACGCGGGCAGCTCGACCGTCTGGGCGCCCCAGACCCTGCGGCCGACGGGAAAGTGACGGGGTCCCGCCAGTGCGTAGGTGAGGCGGGGCACCACGCAGACCACCGTGTGGTGCCGCTCCAGCGTCCGGGCGAAGGCGACTACGTGACGCGACGTGGCGGGAAGCGCCCGGTAGTCGCCCCGGTCGAAGAGGTCGCGCTGACGACGCCGGAGCTGCAACAGCGCGTGGGTCACGTACAGCTTGATGTCGCCGTCGCTCCAACCCGCGAGCATCCCGGCCGCCCCGGAGACGGTCGGGCCCGGGAGGGCTGCCAGGGCTGCGGCCCGCGCAGCGAAATCCACTGGCCTCCGATTGTCCGGATCGGTGAGCGTGGGCTCGACGAGCTCGGTCCCCTGGTAGAAGTCCGGGGTACCGGGCACACCGGCCTTGAGCACCACGAGGGCGAGAGCGTTCGTGATGGCCGAGGGCGCGATGCGGCGGAAGAACCACGCCAGCTCGTCACGGAACACGCTGTCCACCTGGGCGCGGGCGATGAATTCGGTGACCACCAGCTCGTAGTCCTCGTCGGGGTCCACCCAGGAGGTGCGCAGCCCCGCCTCGCGGGCCGCCTTGACCGTGAACTCCTGCACGCGCCGCAGGGTGGCCGGGTCGAGCGCATCCCGGTCGGCGGGCCACAGGGCGAGCATGGCCTGGTAGGCGGCCAACTCCTCACCAGGGTGCGGCGCCCGGGAGGACGCGAGCCGGCGGTGCCAGCGCCGGACCAGGCCGACCCACTCCTCGCTGGCCTCCGAGAGCACGGCGAGCCGGCAGCGGGCGTCCTCGTTTCGCTTGGAGTCGTGTGTCGAGGTCGCGTTGAGGCCGTGGGCGCCGCCACCGAATCGGTGGAACGTGTCGACGTCGCCGGCCGGGAGGTCGGGGTCGCTCCCGACCTCCACGTGCGCGGAGAGGCCTGGGTAGCGGAAGGTGGCGGTGTCCTCGGACCCCTTGGCCATGACCGCCCCGCTCAGCTGCTGCCAGCCGAACGCGACCTCGAGCCAGGCGCTGCCGGTGGTCGCCCTGTTCGCCAGCGCATCGGCGACGCTTCGCAGCGCACGGCGGGTCTCGCTGTCGGGCACCGGCGCCGACGAGGCCTCGGCGAGCAGCGCGCGGTCGGCTCTCGACGTCCTGTCCCCGTCGAGATAGGTCCGGTACACCTCGAGATGGACGGTCAACTCGGAAAGTGCCTCCCGCACATCGTGCGCGGAGAGGTCGTGGCCTGGCATTTCGAGGTCGAGCGCCTCGAGGGACAGGCGTGTCAGCCGGTCGAGGTCGGCGGCGAACGAGTGCTCCAGCTGCTGACGCTTGGCCAGGCGCGCCAGCTCGCGGAAGGGTTGTGCCGTCCCGCTCATCTCGGCGCCGAGCGTGCGGAGACTGCGGACTCCCTGTTCGTCGAGGAACAGTGCCCCGGCGTGGTCGCCGAACTCGTAGCCCGTCGTGCCGTCCACGGGCCAGCGCGCGTCGAGTGCCTCGCCGGGTCCGAGGATCTTCTCCACGACGATGACGCGGTCGCCCAGCCGCTGTCGCAGGCGGCTCAGGTAGGCCGCGGGGTCGCGCAGCCCGTCGACGTGGTCGACGCGCACGCCGGCGACGCGATCGTCGTCGCACAGGATCAGGATCAGTTCGTGGGTGCGCTCGAAGACCTCGTCGTCCTCGACCCGCACGCCCACCAGGCCGCTGATGTCGAAGAACCGCCGGTAGTTCCCCTGGGTGCCGGCCGCTCTCCAGTAGGCCGGCCGGAAGTGCTGGTGCTCCAGAACGGTGCGGACGTTCTCGGTTGCCGGGGAGTCCGGCGCCAGGGGGAACCGTCGGCCGTCCAGTTCCACCAGGCCGCCGGCCGGGTCGACCACGGCGTTGCCGGCGCCGAGCAGCTCGCCCAGGGGACGGTCGAGCGTGGGCACCAGCACGCGTCCGCCGTGCCGGCTCCAGTCGATGTCGAACGTGGGAGCGTGGCGCGACGCCTCGCCGCGCCGCAGCACGTCCCACCACCACTCGTTGGCGGGGTCGGCGGCCATGTGGTTGGGCACGATGTCGAGGAGGAGGCGCATCCCGTGCGCTCCGAGCTCGTCGAGCAGGGCCCGGAACTCGTCGGCGGAACCGAGCGCGGGGTCCAGGCGCCCCGGGTCGATCACGTCGTAGCCGTGCGCGCTGCCCGGCACGGCGGCCAGGACGGGGGAGACGTAGAGCGTCTCGATCCCGAGCGCGTCGAGGTAGGGCACGACCGCACGCGCGCCCGTGAAGCCGAGCCCGTGCAATTGCAGCCGGTACGTGGAGCCGAGCGGCCGCCTGCTCACGTGTGGTTCCGTTCGCTGTGGCGCAGCAGCAGGGTCGAGTGGGCGTTCAGGGAGACGGACTCGGTGCGCACGATCCGGCCCCAGGGCCCGGCGTGCGCAGTGTTGAGGACCTCGACCCAGAGGCCGGCGAGCTCCATGCGGGGGAGCGAACAGGAGCGGGACCGGCCCCCGGCGTTGAGCAGCACGAGGAGCGAGTCGCCGGCATAGGACCGGCCCCGCACGTCCACCTCGTCGGTGGCCCTCCCGAGGAGGAGCATGCCGATGCTCTGCAGGCCGGGGTCCGCCCAGTCCTGCTCGACCATCTCGAGGCCGTCGGGGCGGATCCAGGTCACGTCCTTCGTGTGCATGCCTGCATACGGCTCTCCGGTGAAGAAAGCCCGCCTCCGGAGGATGGGGTTCCCCTCCATGACGCCGATGACGTCGCGCACGAAGCGGCACAGGTCGTAGCCCGTCTCGCCGACGTCCCAATCGAACCAGCTGATGGAGTTGTCCTGGCAGTAGGCGTTGTTGTTGCCGAGCTGCGTCCGCCCGATCTCGTCGCCGCCCAGCAACATGGGGACGCCCTGGGACAGGAACAGGGTGGCGATGAAGTTGCGTTTCATCCGGTCCCGGGCCCTCTGAATGCGGGCGGAGTCGGTCTCCCCCTCGATGCCCCAGTTGCGGCTGTCGTTCTCGTCGGTGCCGTCGCGGTTGTCCTCGCCGTTGGCCTCGTTTCGCTTGTGCTCGTAGGTGACGAGGTCGGTCAGGGTGAACCCGTCGTGACAGGTGACGAAATTCACGCTTGCGTAGGTCCGGCGGCCGCTGGGGGCGTAGATGTCGCTCGATCCGGTGAGCCGCGACGCGAGCTCGGGAACCATGCCCGGGTCACCGCGCCAGAATCGGCGCACGCAGTCGCGGAAGGCGCCGTTCCACTCGGACCAGCCGGGCGGGAACTGGCCCAGGCGGGAGCCCTCGGAACTGGCGTCCCAGGGCTCGGCGATCAGCTTCACCGTGGAGAGGACCGGGTCCTGGCGCACGATCTCGAAGAACGCGCTGTCCTGGCCGTCGTCGCCCCCCCGGGCCAGGACCGGGGCCAGGTCGAAGCGGAAGCCGTCCACGTGCATGTCGGTCACCCAGTAGCGCAGGCTGTCGGTGAGGAGACCCATGGCCCGGGGGTGGAGCACGTTGAGGCTGTTGCCGGTCCCCGTGTAGTCGACGTAGTAGCGGGGGTTCTCAGGCGAGAGCCGGTAGTAGACGGCGTTGTCGATGCCCTTGAGCGACAGCGTCGGACCGAGATGGTTCCCTTCGCCGGTGTGGTTGTAGACGACATCGAGGATGACCTCCATGCCCGCCCGGTGCAGGGTCCGCACCATCGACTTGAACTCGCTGACCTGCTCACCGAGGGACCCGGTCGCATAGCCCACGTGAGGGGCGAAGAAGGCGATGGAGTTGTAGCCCCAGTAGTTGGTCAGGCCGCGTTCGACCAGCGTGCGGTCGGCCACGAAATGGTGGGTGGGCATCAGCTCGACCGCCGTGACGCCCAGGCCGAGCAGATGGTCGACGATCGGGTCCGAGGCCAGCCCGAGGAACGTGCCCCGCAGGTGGGCCGGGACGCCCGGGTGCTGCATCGTCATCCCCCGGACATGGGTCTCGTAGATCACGGTGCGGTTCCACGGGGTGCGGGGCGGCCGGTCGTCCTGCCACGTGAAGGATGGATCGACCACGACGGACTTGGGGAGGGCCGCGGCGGAGTCCCGGCCGTCGAAGGACAGGTCCTCGCGTTCGTCGCCGACGGTGTACCCGAAGAGGTCGTCACTCCAGTCGATGGGTCCGCTGACGGCCCTGGCGTAGGGGTCGATGAGGAGCTTGGACGGGTTGAAGCGGTGGCCTCGCTCGGGCTCGTAGGGGCCGTCCACCTTGTAGCCGTAGAGCGTCCCCGGCCGTACGTCCGGCAGATAGGCGTGCCAGACCTGGTCGGTCGTCTCGTTGAGCGTGATCACCGTGGACGGGACCCCCGCCCGGGGGTCGTCGAAGAGGAGCAGCCGGACCGCCGTGGCGTGTTCGGAAAACAGCGCGAAGTTCACCCCCTCTCCGTCCCATGTCGCCCCGAGCGGGTACGGAGAGCCGGGCCAGACCCTCACCCCTGGTCTCCGTCGCGATCGGTCCCGGTCCGGAACACCCGGAACCCCCAGGGGCCCAGCGTCACCGCCGCGCCGTCGGGCGCCGCTGTCGGATCGGGTACCAGCAATTCCGTCCAGCAGACCCCGCCCGGCAGCGTGGTGTCGCGGTCGGACGCGGAGAGGTTGAAGAGCGCGGCGATCTTGGCCTCCCCGTGCGTCCGTTCCAGCGTCACGACGGGACCCACCGCGTGCGCCACGGTGCATTCGCGGGCCGAACGACGCAGCGGTGTCTCCGCGGCTCGCAGCGACACCAGCGCCCGGTAGAGCTGCCACAGGTCGCGCTGCTCGCCCTGGTGGCGGGCGCCCCGGTCCAGTACGGCGCGGGAGAAGGTCTCCGGGTCGGCGGGGTCCGGGACGTCACCGGGCACGGGCAGGTGCTCGGTCAGCCTGCCGCGCCGCACCGCCTCGAGGAGTCGGGGGTCACCGTGATCGACGAAGTAGGGGAACGGGGCGGTCTCGCCGTACTCCTCACCCATGAAGAGGAGGGGGATGCCGGGCGACAGCAGCAGCAACGCTGCGGCGAGCCGGAGCCGGGGGATGGGCACGAGTGAGGCGAGGCGTGCGCCGCCGGGCCGGTTTCCCACTTGGTCGTGGTTCTGATCGAAGACCACGAAGCGGTCGGGGTCGAGCCCGACGGAGGGTGCGCCGTGACGCCGCCGCCGGAACCCCGAGAACTGGCCCTGGTAGACGAAGCCCTGGCTCATGGCGCGGGCCACGGGGCCGGCACCGCCGAAGTCGCCGAAGTAGCCCTGCCTCTCGCCGGTGAGGGCGGCGTGCACGCCATGGTGGAAATCGTCGTTCCATTGGGCGTCGAGTCCGAGCCCGCCGGCCTGGACCGGCGTGACGACCCGGGGGTCGTTGTCCGCGCTCTCGGCGATGAGCCAGTGTGGGCGGCCCGAGCTCTCGGAGAGCTCCCGGACGGCATGGGCCAGTTCGGCGAGGAGCGGGCGGGCGCTGCGGTCGACGAGCTCGTGCACCGCATCGAGCCGGAGCGCGTCCACATGGAAGTCCTCGAGCCATGCCACGGCGTTGGCGACGAAGTAGTCCCGAACCGGGTCCGACCACGGTCCGTCGAAGTTCACGGCCTCACCCCAGGGCGTGCGGTAGCGATCGGTCAGGTAGGGGCCGAAGGCGGGGAGGATGTTCCCCTCCGGGCCCAGGTGGTTGTAGACCACGTCGAGGACGACGCCGAGCTCGCGGCGGTGGCATTCCTCGACGAAGGATTGCAGGCCGTCGGGTCCCCCGTAGGTGTTCTGCACGGCGTAGGGGAAGACGCCGTCATAGCCCCAGTTGCGCGACCCGGGGAACTGGGCCACCGGCATGACCTCGACGGTGGTGATGCCCAACTGCACCAGGTCGTCGAGCCCGTCGACCGCGGAGGAAAAGGTGCCGCCGGCGGTGAAGGTCCCGATGTGCAGCTCGTAGATCACCGCGTCGCGCAGCGGGACGGCCAGGAACGCGGCGTCGTCCCACCGGTGCGCCGAGAGGTCCACCACCTCGGAGGGGCCGTGGACACCCTCGGGCTGTGAGCGCGATGCGGGGTCGGCCAGCTCTGCGCCGCCGTCGAGCACGTAGCGGTACAGCGTGCCGGGTCCACAGGGGGCGACTCCGCTGAAGTACCCGTGCCCGGACGCCCGGAGGGTCACCCGATCACCGGTCTCGACGAGACGCACGTCGACCGAGCGGGCTCGTGGGGCCCACACGGTGAACCTGGTCCCGGCCGCACCGTGGGGCACGGCGCCGACGCGGACGGTCACCGTTGCGGCTGCAGGTAGATGCTCGCCAGCGGCGGCACGGTCAGCGTGATCGTATGGGGCATGCCGTGGTTCGGCAGCGGGTGGGAGGCGACGCCGCCCAGGTTCCCCACGCCACCGCCGCCGTACTCGACGGCGTCGCTGTTCAACAGCTCGCGCCAGTAGCCGTCCACGGGCACCCCGGCGAGCACGTTGTCGCGGACGACAGGGGTGAAGTTGCAGATCACCAGGACGAGGTCACCTGCGGCCGACTGCCGGACGAAGCTCAAGAGGCCGGCATCGGGGTCGTTCGGCTGAGTCCAGAGGAACCCCCGGGGGTCGCTGTCGAGCTCGTGCAGGGCCGGCTCGGTGCGGTGCAGCCGGTTGAGGTCGGCGACCAGCGCGAGCACGCCGTCGTGCGCCGGCACGCCCAGCAGGGCCCAGTCGAGCTCGCCGTCATGCTCCCACTCGCGCCATTGCGCGAGCTCGTTGCCCATGAAGAGGAGCTTCTTGCCCGGCTGGGCGAACTGGTAGCAGTACAAGAGGCGGAGGTTGGCGAAGCGCTGCCAGTCGTCACCGGGCATCTTGCCCAGCATCGACCCCTTGCCGTGGACCACCTCGTCGTGCGAGAGGGGGAGGACGAAGTTCTCGCTGAAGGCGTACACGCTGCGGAAGGTGAGCTCGCCGTGGTGGAAGCGCCGGTGCACCGGTTCTCGGGCGAAGTACTGGAGGGTGTCGTGCATCCAACCCATGTCCCATTTGAGGCCGAAGCCGATGCCGCCGTGGTGGACCGGCCGCGACACGCCGGGGAAGGCCGTGGACTCCTCGGCGAAGACCTGGACGTCGGGGTGGGTCTCGTAGATCCCGGTGTTCAACTGGCGGAGGAACGAGATGGCCTCGAGGTTCTCCCGTCCACCCTCGGCATTGGGCAGCCACTCTCCGGGCTCTCTCGAGTAGTCGAGGTACAGCATGGAGGCGACCGCGTCGACACGAAGCCCGTCAACGTGGTACGCCGACAGCCAGTGCTCGGCCGAGGAGGCGAGGAAGCTGCGCACCTCGTGTCGCCCGTAGTTGAAGATGAGACTCTTCCAGTCGGGATGGAAGCCGAGCCGTGGGTCGGCATGCTCGAAGAGGTGCGTGCCGTCGAACTCGGCGAGGGCGAAGGCGTCCGAGGGGAAGTGTGACGGGACCCAGTCGAAGATCACGCCGATACCGGACCGGTGGAGCCGGTCGATGAGCGTCATGAGGTCCTGCGGGTCGCCGTAGCGTCGGGTCGGGGCGAAATAGCCGGTCGTCTGGTACCCCCATGATCCGTAGAAGGGGTGCTCCATCAGGGGCATGAACTCGACGTGCGTGAAGCCGCAACGGCGCACGTGCTCAATCAGCGGGTCGGCCATGGCGGCATAGCTCAGGTAGGCCGCCGGATCGCACCGATCGCGCAGCCAACTCCCCGCGTGCACCTCGTAGATCGACATGGGCGCGTCGAGTGCCATGTGCCGGTGTCGGCCCGCCATCCATTCCCCGTCGCCCCACTCGAAGCCGAGGTCCCACACGACGGAGCCGGTGCGCGGGGGAACCTCGGTGCAAAGGGCGAAAGGATCGGCCTTCTGGAGAACGCTGCCCTGCGTGGTGGTGATGGCGAACTTGTAGACCTGGCCGACGGTCGCCGAGGCCACGCGGCCCTCCCAGATCCCCGAGACGCCGCGGGGACACAGGGGGTCGGCGCCGGCAGCCCAGGCGTTGAAGTCCCCGATGACGCTGACGCGGGACGCGTTGGGAGCCCACACCGCGAACCGGGCACCCCCGTCGGGCAGGGGGTGCGCCCCGAGCTTCCGGGCCAGGGCGCGGTGCGTCCCCTCGTTGAAGAGATAGACGTCCTCGTCGGTGAGCGCCTCGGCGGCCGGCAGCGGACGGAGCGACCTCACGAGGCGCGTTCCCGCTCCACGGTCGCCAGGACGTCGCCGACGGACGGGTCGTGGCTGATCTCCTCGATGGTGCGGGCGCTGCGCCGCCTCCAGTTCCCGGCCTCGGGCCCGGTGCCCGGGACGTTCTGCGGCTGCCGCTCGTCCCACAGTTCCTCGAGGTCGACGAGGACGATGGCGGCGTCGCTGCGGGCCAGATGGGCGAGGCAGCCCCGGAGCGCGGCCGCGGTCACCGCCGCTTCGGACGCGCCCTCCGAGGACGTCCCCAGCACCCTCAAGAGGCGGCCCCGCCACTCGGCGCGCGCCGCCAGCTCGTCCGCGGACTGATCAGGCGTGAGCGCCCCGAGCCGCTCCCTCGCAGCGATGTCATCGCCCCACAGGTAGGCACCGAACCGCGGGAGATCGTGGGTGCTCAATGTGGCCAGGCAATTGGCGGGCGGCGAGGGGAGGGGAACTTCGGGCGTGGACTCGAACTGGAACACCCACGTCCGCAGCATGCGGTCCCGGGCCATGCGCCGGCGGACCCCAGCGGGGACTGTCCCGAGGTCTTCTCCGACCACGACCGATCCGGCGCGATGGGCCTCGAGGGCCACGAGAGCATGCAGCTCGTCGGCCCTGTACGAGACGTAGGCACCGTGCCCGCCGCAGCCGTCGGGGATCATGAAGAGCCGCTGCAGGCCCATCACGTGGTCGATGCGCACGCAGTCCGCGTGGCGGAACGCGCGGGCCAGGGCGGCGGACACGAATCGGTACCCGTCCTCGCGGATCCTCTCCGGATGGAGGGGATGAAACCCCCAGTCCTGGCCCGACGCGAAGAAGTGGTCGGGTGGGGCCCCGCCGTGCACACCGGGCACGAAGGACACGGGTGACCATTCCGGGTCGAAGCCGCGGGGATGCGATCCGATGGGGAAGTCGGCGTATCGACCGACGGGCCCGGTTGCCGCGGTGAGCTGCTCGAATGCCGCCCACTGGCAGTAGAGGTGGTAGCCGACCAGGTTCGGATCGGGTTCGCCGACCGTCCCTGGTCGGTCGAGTCCGGCCCGGAAGCGCGCATACTGCTCGAGCTCCGGGTGTCGGCGGCCGAAGTCGCGCAGCGCCCGGCCGCGCTCGGGCAGCTCACGGACCGTTCGGGCCATCGCTTCGAGCACGCGGCGCTTCATCCGGGCGACCTCGTCGTAGTCGACCAGGGGCGCGCTGCGAAGGGCAGCGAGCGTCTCCACGAACGCCGCCGAGCCGGCCAGGGAACGAGCGTCCTCGGAGGCGGCGAACTCCGGAAGCGCGACCGGGTCCACGTAGAGCTCGTTGTAGGCGAGCCGGCTCAGCGGGAGATAGGGGCTCGGGTCCATGGGCGTGCCCGGGAAGGGCGGGTACAGCGGCAGCGTCCCGAGAAGGCCGGCGCCGCGGGGAGCGAGGGACTCACCGAGAAGCGCCAGGTCGCCATAGGTGCCGATTCCCCAGTCGAACTCCGATCGCACCGCGTGGAGCGGCAGGAAGGCTCCCCACTGGCGTCGGGCCGGCGGGCAGTCCGGGGCGACGAGCAGGAGGGCGTCCTCGGGGGGCCCGGCCCCTTCGAGGGAGAGACGGTGGCGCCCGATGGGCACCGGGCCGCCTGCGAGCGACTGGAGGTCGAGCTGCACCTGGGCGGAGCACACGCCGTTCACCTGCTGGGCGGCGACGAAGCCGGTCACCCCTGTGCTCAGCCGCTCCCGCGTCGTGGTGCCGTCCTCGAGGTCGAGCGTGACCCAGAGCTCTGCGGGGTCGGTCCCCTCGGGCAGCCTCGCAGTGATCGGGTCCGTGCGCCCGATGCGGTGGACCACGACGGGCTCGAGTCGGCGACGCGCCGTTGCCAGGCGCTGCTCATGCAGCACGGACACGGCGTCGTCGACCCGGTCGACGGGCACACCGAGCGCCCGCAGCAGCGAGAGCACCACGTCGTCGTCCGGGCTGTGCGGGACGCCGCCGACATCGGCGTACGACGTGTGCACGCCGTGGAACTCGGCCAGCGCCGCGAGCCCTGCGTCCAGGATCGTCACGGCTCGGATCCCAGGATGTCGAGGATCCCGCGGGCGGGGATGTCCACCCAGGCGGGGCGGCTGTTGACCTCGTAGCTGAGCTCGTACATGGCCTTCTCGAGGCGGAAGAAGTCGAGCAGCTGCGCGACCTCGGCCCGGCTCGACGGCAGGTAGGGCCCGGCTGCGGCCACGTCGAGGTAGGCGTCGAGGAAGCGGCCGGAGACGCACCGGTGCCAGAAGGCGAGCCAGTCGTCGTAGCGCTGCCGCAGGCTGGACTCCACGGAGGTGCCGAATTCGAGGTCGACCCGTAGCGCCGCGGCCTGGCCGGCGTAGTGCAGGGAGCGGATCATGCCGGCCAGGTCGAAGGCGGCAGGGCGCTTGAGCCGCCGCCAGCCGAGCGACCGGCTCGGCTCTCCCTCGAAGTCGATGATGAAGAAGTCCTTCCCGGTCCACAGCACCTGCCCGAGGTGGAAGTCGCCGTGGCAGCGGATGCGGAACGCCTCGACCGGCGCCGAGCTCAGGAGACGGAGGCGCTCGATGATCTCGTTCTCCCGGCTCAGCACCTGCTGCACGAAGGGGGAGGAGATCTCTCGCGAGACGACGTCGCGCAGCACCTGGCGCGTCAGGCTGCGGGCCCCGTGGAACAGCGCCTGGCGGTCCAGCGCGGTCAGCGGCTCGGGGGCGAACTGCGGGTCGTTGAGGTCAGCGGAGAGAGCGACGTGCAGCTCGGCGGTCCGCCGGCCGAGCAGGGAGGCCCACTCCATGTGCGGTCCGACCAGCGGGTGTGCCGGCTCGAGCTCCCACGGGTCGCCCGAGGCGACGCCGGACGGCGGCTCGGCGCGCAGATCGGAGTCGCCGATTGCCGCCAGTGCGTCCTCGAGGCCGCGGGTGAGCGCGTCGACCACGTAGCGCCACCCGTCGCCCTCGTTGGGGACGAATTCCTCGAGCACGGCGACGGTCGCCGGTGCAGTGCCGAGCCCCCGGCCCCGGTACTCGATGCTGCCCCCCACTCGAGGGGCGTGGGGGAAGTGGGCGCGCTCGCTCAGGTAGCGCCCCAGCTCCACCCCCGGGTTCACGCCCTCTTCGAAGCGCCGGATGAATTTCATGATGGCCTCGTCACCGAGCAGGACCGAGGAGTTCGACTGTTCCCCCGAGATCGGTGTGGTCGGGCAATCCGGCTTGAGGCAGCTGCTGAACCGCCGTAGTCCCGGAGCGGGAAGACCGGTCACCTGCCCGTGCGCACCTGCGAGCACCCGCCGCCGGGCCAGGACATCGGCCATCCCCGTCACGAAGGCGGGCGCGTGCACGCCGTCCACGAGCACACCGTCGCCCCAGCCGGTACGCAGGTCGGCCACGACCGCCTCGCCGTGCCACTTCTTCATGTCGTCGGCTTCCCGCCCCTCCACGAACGCGAGAGGGACGACGTAGCGCTCCGGCGCCCCGAACTCGAGCTCGAGCTGCACGATCAGGAGCTGCGCCACCGGGGCGGACGGATCCCGCCCGGCGACGTTGCCCGGCTGCCCCGGGACGGCGGGGACCGGCACGGCGTCGACCAACGTGGCGGAGGTGATCGTGCGTGTCTTCTGGGCGAACCAGCGACGTTCCTTGACGTAGGTGGGGAGCCATGCCTCGACCCGCTGCCGGCTCCACCCCTCGAAGACAGAGTCCCAGCGGCCGGACGTCGAGAAGACGGGGCGCTCACGCGGGAGGTTCTCGGGCTCGCATTCGAGCGAGAACCAGTAGAACCCGTGCGGGCCGAGGGTGATGAAGTAGGGCAGGTCGCCGACCGCCGGGAACTCCTGGTTCCCCGAGAGCTCCACCGGCACGGCGCCGCAGAACGCCGAAAGGTCGAGCTCCGCGCACTGCACATGCCGGGACAGGTTGAAGACGCAGAGGATGCGCTCGTCCTCGAAGCGCCGGATGAACGCGAAGACCTTGCGGTTCTCGGGGAGCAGGATCTCGATGCTGCCCCGACCGAAGGCCTTGTAGCGCTGCCGGAGGGCGACCATGCGTTTCATCCACCACAGGAGCGAGTTGGGGTTGTGCGCCTGCGCCTCGACGTTGACGGCTTGCGAGTGGTACTCGGGGTCGATGATGACCGGGAGGTAGAGGCGCTGGGGGTTGGCATCGGAGAAGCCCGCGTTGCGGTCGCCGTTCCACTGCATGGGGGTGCGCACCGAGTTGCGATCGCCCAGGTAGATGTTGTCGCCCATCCCGATCTCGTCGCCGTAGTAGATGATCGGCGTCCCCGGCATGGCGAAGAGGAGAGCGTTCATCATCTCGATGAGGTTGCGGTCGTTGCCGAGCAGCGGCGCCAGCCTGCGGCGGATGCCGACGTTCACCCTGGCCTGAGGATCCTGCGCGTACACGCGGTACATGTAGTCCCGCTCTTCGTCGGTGACCATCTCGAGCGTCAGCTCGTCGTGGTTCCGCAGGAACAGGGCCCACTGGCACTCCGGTGGGGTGTTGGGCATCTCCGACAGGATGTCCACCATCGGGAACCGGTCCTCCTGGCGGGCCGCCATGAACATCCTCGGCATCAATGGGAAGTGGAACGCCATGTGGCACATGTCGCCCTTGCCCATGTAGGCGACAGCGTCTTCGGGCCACTGGTTCGCCTCTGCCAGGAGCATCCGTCCCTCGAAGTGCTTGTCGACGTGGGCTCGTAGCGTCCGCAGGAATTCGAAGGTCTCGGGCAGGTTCTCGCACGTGGTCCCCTCACGGGCGTAGAGGTACGGGACGGCGTCGAGCCGGAGCCCGTCCACGCCCATGGAGAGCCAGAAGTCCACCACGTCGAACATCGCCTGTCGGACCGACGGGTTGTCGTAGTTGAGGCTGGGCTGATGGGAGTAGAAGCGGTGCCAGAAGTAGGCGCCGGCGACCGGGTCGAACGACCAGTTGGAAGCCTCGAAGTCCTTGAAGATCACGCGGGCGTCGGCGAAGCGGTCGGGCGTGTGGCTCCAGATGTAGAAGTTCCGGTGGCTCGATCCGGGCCGGGATCGGCGGGCCCTCTGGAACCACGGGTGCTGATCGGACGTGTGGGCCAGCACCAGCTCGGTGATCACCCGCATGCCGCGCCGGTGGGCCTCGCGCAGGAAGAGCCGGAAGTCCCGCAAGGTGCCATAGGACGGGTGGACCTGGCGGTAGTCGGAGATGTCGTAGCCGTCGTCGCGGAGGGGGGACGGGTAGAAGGGCAGGAGCCAGAGTGCCGTCACGCCCAGGCCCTGGAGGTAGTCGAGCTTCTCGATCAGCCCCCGGAAATCCCCGACGCCGTCCCCGTTCCCGTCGTGGAAGGCCCGCACATGGAGCTCGTAGATGACGGCGTCCTTGTACCAGGTGGGCGAGGTCGGTGCGACGGTGGTGTCGAGCAGTCGCCGCTCACGCGCGACCTGGGTCGTCGTCATGGACCCACCGGATCCGGGTGGGTGCCGGGTTGTGACAGCTGGAAGATGTGGCAGGGCACGTCTGCAGGATCGAGCTTCACGAAATTGGAGCTGCCGTCCCACAGGTAGTGGGCGTCACTCAGGAGGTCGTGCGCCGTGTAGGGCTGGTTCCCGTCGATGCCCAGCGACTCGAGATCGAGTGTCACCCACCCGGACCGGGCATGGTGATGATCGAGGTTGACGACCGTCACGATGACGTCGTCTCCATCGGGGCCGGGGCGAGCCTTCGAGTAGGCAATCAGATTGTCGTTGTCCGTCCAGTGGAAGCGAAGGGAATCGTTGAATTGCAGGGCCTCGTGGTCACGGCGGATCCCGTTCACGAGCGCGATGAACCCCGAGAGGCTGGTCGGGCTGTCGAGATCCCACGAGCGGATCTCGTACTTCTCCGACCGGAGGTATTCCTCCGAGCCGGGCTCTCTGGGCACGTGCTCCTGGAGCTCGTACGCGGGCCCGTATATTCCGTAGCTCGAGCACAGGGTTGCGGCCAGGACGAGTCGGGACAGGAACGCGGCGCGGCCACCCGACTGCAATTCATCCGAGAGGATGTCGGGCGTGTTGGGCCAGAGGTTGGGCCTGAAGTAGGAGGCCAGCTCCGGGCTCGTCAGCTCGTTGAGGTACGTCTCGAGCTCCCACTTCGACGTCCGCCAGGTGAAGTAGGTGTAGGACTGCGTGAACCCGAGGCGGGCGAGGTGCTCCATGACGCGCGGCCGCGTGAACGCCTCGGACAGGAAGATGGTGTCGGGGGCCTCGGCCCGGATGCAGGCGAGGAGCCACTCCCAGAACGGGAACGGCTTGGTGTGGGGGTTGTCCACCCTGAACACGGTGACGCCCTGGGCGATCCAGAAGCGGACGACGTCGAGGAGGGCGGCCCAGAGGCCTGGCCAGTCCGGCGACTCGAAGTCGAAGGGGTAGATGTCCTCGTACCGCTTGGGCGGGTTCTCGGCGTACCGGATGCTGCCGTCGGGACGGTGCCGGAACCAGGACGGGTGCTCGCGCACCCACGGGTGGTCCGGCGAGGCCTGGAAGGCCAGGTCGATGGCGACGTCGATGCCGCGAGCCGTCGCGTCGCCGACCAGCGCCCGGAAGTCGTCGATCCCGCCGAGCTCGGGGTGCAGGGCGGTGTGACCACCCTCGGCGCCCCCGATGGCCCAGGGGCTGCCCGGGTCGTCGGGCGCGGCCGTGGTCACGGCGTTGCGCCCCTTGCGCGCGGTCTGACCGACGGGATGCACGGGCGGCAGGTAGAGGACGTCGAAGCCCATGCGCTCGACGTAGTCCAGGCGCGCCCGGACATCGGCGAAGGTGCCGTGTCCCGGGCCACCGGCAGCCGCAGAACGAGGGAACATTTCGTACCAGGTGCTGAAGCGTGCCTTGGCCCGCTCGGCCAGCACGCTGTAGGTGTCGGACGTGGTGCCCGTGGCGGGGTCCGCCAGGGGGCCCATGACGAGGTGGAATCGATCGGCGAAGAGGACGTCCGCCAGCGATGCGCCCCGTGGCACCCGGCCGAGGACCCAGGAGGAGACTTCCTCGGGGGCGTCGCTCTCGATGCCTCGGGGGGCATCGCGCAACGCACCTCCCAGGGCGGCCAGGAGACGCCGGTCGGCGGCACTCGCCCGGGTCGCCGCCTCGTCGATCAGCCCGGCTCCGACCTGCAGTTCCACCGAGAGGTCCGGGCCCGCAGCGGCGCGCGCCTCGAGGTCGTGACGCCAGGTGCCGAAGGCGTCCACGCGAGCCCGCACGCTGAAGCGGTAGAGGCCGGCCTGGGTCACAGGCAGGGTGGCATTCCAGCGATCGTCGACCGTGGGCGACATCGGCATGCAGGACCATTTGGCCTGCGAGTCGTGGCGGTACCGGAGGTCGCACCAGAGCGCATCGTGTCCGTCGACGAAGGCATCGGCCCCGATGGAGAGCTCCTCACCGACCGTGGTCTTGGCTGGACGCCGCCCCTGGTCCACCTGGGGCCGCACGGCGCGCACCACCGGCCGGCGCCAGTTCGGCGGCAGAGGAACGGGCTCGGGCTCGCGGCGCTCTGCCTCGTAGACTTCGTCGTTGCGGGCACGGTTCCGCGGGATCGACTTCCCCATGGGGTCGCGGCACACCTCCTCGTTGCCCCAGTACC